>Ga0307986_10000135_pt1 | contig 52108 bp, 50 predicted proteins | sample EllFjometageno82_FD_203170 | JGI IMG/M metagenome (GOLD analysis project Ga0307986, IMG submission 203170) | Marine microbial communities from Ellis Fjord, Antarctic Ocean - #82 | ecosystem: Environmental > Aquatic > Marine > Unclassified | place: Southern Ocean | collected 2014-10-09 | reverse complement strand
GTTACGGCTGTAATCAATCCGAAATCCTGTATTACTGGCATTGGCGAAAATAATAGCACTAAGAAACCAAAAGCAGTTGTTAGTGCACTAAGAATCAATGCAACTCCTGTAGTTGATAACGCTGCTCGTAAAGCATCCCAGTGATTATCTTGACGCTTTAATTCAACTTCAAAACGACGCCACATGTGTATTGAATAGTCTATTCCGATACCCAATGTCAATGCGGTAACCATTACTGTTAACACATTCCATTTCAAGCCTAGTGCAGCCATAGAACCGACTACCCACAATGAGGACAGTCCAACTGGGAATAGAACAATTATAGCTGGTAGTATCCTTCTGGTTAGAATCAATAATACCGCACATGATACTACCAAGGAGATCAAAGTGGATTCAATTTGACTTTCACTTAACCCTTCTAATACGGTCTGTAAAATCACCAAATCTCCTGTGATGTAGATTTGTCCGTGTCCGCTAAGACTAGAACGAAGTGTTCCACTTTCGTCCTTAGAACCAAGCATACTTTCAAAATTATCTACTACCCTCTTTGACTGTGACGATGTTGCTGCTTCTACCCGCACTTCATTTCTCAGATGAATGATATCATCACCTTGAAGATTAACGGTATTCCGTACTCGTTCTAACCAAGTTTCACCACTCAGAGCATCTGCTACTGTTTGGTTGGTAGAAAGGTTGGAAAATGCAGCCCCCAAATCGATTTCACCATTGTGGTCTTTCATGTATACCTCGCCTCCAAAGACCTCCATATTGTAGGCTTCACCAAAGGTTGAATCCCTCAAAATAGCATCTCTAAGCACCACATATGGTCCATCATAAGAAGGTGAAGAGGTTTTTCCATCAGTGCCAACTACGTCGTGGTTGGATTCTAAATCTGCGTGTAAACCTCGCATTTGATCTAATAAGATTTCATCATCGGGTATTACATTCTCCCCTTCCAATGGCTCCATCAAGATATACACCATCTTCCATCCTGCGCTATCATATGATGTTGACAATTCATCTCTAACAGACATAATCGGCATTTCTGAATCAATGAAATCTGCTAGGTCAAAATCAGTTTCTAAGGTAGATGCACCTGCGATAGATAAACCTGAAATGATAATTGCCACTAAAATTACAGGAACTTGATGTTTCTGCTGGATTCTTACCAAGAAATTTGTGGCACGAGGCAATCTAATAGAACTCATAGATGAGTTTCTCAAAGGTGCATCAAAAATAATGTGTAAAGAACCGACGACCAAGGTAGCGGATAAGAATGCACAGACCACTCCTATTGCCAATGCCAAACCAAAGGTTGCCAAAGGTGGTAAAGGTGAAATCACATTTGCCAGGAAGGCGGCTACAGTAGTGATTACTGCCAATAGCAACGGTATACTCAGCCTAGTACAGGCACGAGCCCATGCTTCTGCTGGGTCGGGGTATTCCTTACGAATCGATACGTATGCTCTTTGCAAATGTATTGCATAATCGATACCCAATCCCAAAACAAGAGGAGCTACTGCAACTTCTAGGGCGCTGAATTGCGCCCCCATAACATTGAGTGTACCGTATGTCCAAATCAAGGCTGAAGACAATCCAATAAGCGGGAATATGACGCCTCTAATAGACCTAAAGGCTAGAGACAATAGTATTATTACAACCAATAATGCCAAAATTATCAAAGTTGCTAAATTATCAAATGTACCTTGGTCGATATCATGAGAAATTAAATCAAGACTAACCACGCCATATGTTAATTCAGATTGTTCACTTAATAGTGCAAACTCATCTCTCATTTGGTCTTGAAATATTTTCCTATGTTGAGCTGGCATATCTGGATCTATTTCCAGCACCCACAATGTGGATGAGGCTGTTGGTGTTGCGTCCCCACTACCACTGTCGAGATATGAGCAGGTGGGTGAAATATCCAAATCCTGATGTAATAATGCCGAAGATGCATAGGTTGCAGCACTCAATAATTGGTCATCTGATGTAAGGCGGCATTCCACATCATCTTCCAAGATGAGGTCGATCATCTGATTCCAACTTTCAATATCTGCTAATTTAGTTCCATTCGCTTCTTCATTTAGGCTTATTTGAACAATACTAGGAGCAGCGGTCCATACAGGGATATTGTCGCCTACTAATGAGTTGTTATTTTGTAATTGATCTAAGTGCTGAGCCATTAATTGAAGATTCTCAAGTGCTAGGATATTACCTCCATCATCAGCGGTCACATGGACAAATAATGGCCTGGTTTCATTGGGGAAAAAGGCATGAATTCTATCATGTGCATCTTGGCTTTCAGAATCAGGTGCAAACTCAGATAAATCGGTCTTAAATGTTGGAGGAGAAAGAATTAGGTTAGTCGCTAATGCAATTGTAAGTAGACCTGCTATAACCAAAAATGGAATCGCGCTGCGACGGATATAATGTGACACGCTCGCCACTTTTGCCTCCATCTCATCAGCATCCATTGAATCGTCCAATGCATGAGGGTTCAAAAGAGAGATGGTGACAAGATTATTGAAACAATTGGTTTTGACAGTTTCTATTTGATTCAATATTGGCTATTGATTAGTTGTAATCAGGATTATTTTAACAACATTCAATCCACAAGGTTCAAAGGAGAAGCCTCGTAGGCCGAATTGATTATCATGCCGGTTAAGTTACTACTCCGCGAAAAAAATGAACTGCGACTTCGTATCATTGGAGAGAGCCATACTGCTCTGCAAATGCTACGTGAGCGAATTAACAGTCACGACAAAGTCGAATATGCAAACTACTTCCCAGGTCACCCACAGTTAGATGACCCAGAATTCTACATCCGTACCATTGGAAAGAATAATGCAGAAAAGATCCTCACGGATATTGTCAAATCTCTATCTAGTGAATACGATTCATTAAACCTCTAAGTGAGGTGATTTTTTGAGTGATAAAGATCCATTGGCCCAAGCCATTGGCCTCGAAGGATTTGCTACAAAAACCACTGGAATTGGTGGTGTTCTTAAAGCGAGAGTCAGCGATTTTAGAGTCGATGAAATCTCTACTACAATTAAATTAGACAACAAAGGAAGATTTACAGTTGCAAAAATCACCTTAACAAATTGGGAGACGAATCGCTTCTGTACAAATCTTGCTAGAGAACTAAAAATTCCCCGCAATAGAATCTTTTTCGCTGGAACTAAGGATAAAAGAGCTGTTACCAGCCAATTGTTTGTGATTGATGCACCTCAAAAGAAGGTAGAGGACTTGGTAATTCCAGATGTATTAATTCAGGTATTGGGTAGAACCCATCAAAAAATAGGCTTGGGTAATCACAAAGGAAACCGTTTCACCATAGTCATTAGAGGTTGCTCCAATCCAGATGGAAGCCCAATGAGTGAAAAAGATGCACTCAGTGAAATTGATACTATCAAAAATGAAATGTCTGAAAACATTGGTCCTGATTTATTCCCAAATTGGATCGGGCCTCAACGATTTGGTTCTGGACGTCCAGTAACTGCTGAAGTTGGAAAACATGTTGTCAATGAACAGTGGAAAGATGCTGTTATGGCGTACCTTTCTATGCCAGGATTCAATGAAAGTCCTGACGTTGCCAGTTTTAGAGAAGACATCAGAACTAATGGTCCTAATGCAGAAGCGTTGGTAGATATTCCAAGATGGCTAGGTTTTGAGAAAAAAATGCTAGAGCATATTGTAAAGCATCCGGAAGATTGGGTCGGTTCTTTCAAAACACTTCCAACTAATTTACAATTAATGACCGTCCATGCAATTCAATCAGTAATTTTCAATAAATCCCTAAATGGAAGAATTACCGCTGGTTTGCCGATATCTGTGCCAATCGCTGGAGACTTGGTTGGAAGAATTGATGAAAAGGGGCAACTCAATGCAAAGAGTTGCGTCATAATAGAGGAGAGAACTTTGCCTCGTATCACAAGAAATTGCCAATTGGGAAGATTAACTCCTACCGGCCCATTGCCTGGTAGTGTTATCAAAACATGCCAAGGTGAAGCAGGTAAAATTGAAATGGCTGCAATAGAAGAAATGAATCTACAAGATGTTTCTTGGGATGTTGAAGCGATTTCAAGACTTTCATCGAAGGGAACTCGCCGAGCCTTAGTAACGGGATATAGTGAATTTAGTGTTGATACTGTTCCAATCGCATCTGATGACACCATGGGTGAGAAGTGGAAGGCTGGGCCAGAAGAAAATAGCCGCTGGCACCCTGAAGGCGCTTGTATTCGATTCCGTTTCACACTTTCATCTGGAAGTTATGCTACAACTTTGCTAAGGGAATTCATGCAATGCCCACTTTCTCAAATCTGAGTAACTGAGTAAGTAAATAGATAAAAATATCTGACTCACATTGTGGGACAAATAGAAAATCAAGATACAAAGTAGGCAATGCCAATAAAAATAGTACCGATCTAATTGATGGTAGTTAGTTTGAGAAAAAAGTTACTCAAATTAATCCCATTGATAGGACTTCAATTTCTCCAACGCCATGAATATCGGACATTTGTCCTTCAAAAGCATCAGCAAGTCCTTCACCGTCATTCATTGTAACATGAACTTGAACGAATTTTAGACCGAAAGCAAGAGGTTTTACCTCTACTTTTTGAACGTCGTAGATTTCAGTAGCCATTTTAAGGATTTGTGCAGCGATGCCATCAGCATCAACTTGCTCTACTTCGGAATCAGGATTGACCTTGTAGGTCATTACTACCATACCCATTCAAATCACCTCAAGGACCTTGGTGGCCGCACGTAGGGCAGTTGTATAGAGCCCCTTGATTTCTGCATCTTGGGCTACGACCAATAATAGTCAGGGTCGGGTTAGTTTCTCCTTTCACAGATTGTACAATACAACCAGGGCAAGGGAATGAAGTTGAACCGGGTTCTGCCAATGGCACACCGGACGCAGTACAGTTTTTAGCTCGCTCAGTCATAATTACTCCTCAGGAACAAAGTCGCCCACGCCCTCCCCTTCTTTATGGTTGCGTGACAAAAAGGCTAAAACTCACCACCAAAAACGATTATTATCCTAGCGGTCGATAACAGTTAGTCTACCATTTTTACCTGAACTGACCACAAGTTCACCCTCTCTTTCCCTGCACCACCCAGATTCTATCCGAATGATGTCACCAGTTTGCACAGATTTTACCTGTTCATCCCATAGAACAATGCCAACTAAACCACTTTCATCCCTACCGCAAGCAGCAGCAACTGGACCCGTGTAGCGAGAGGTTGAAACCATTCTTCGCGGATAGACCCTAAGAACTACCAATTCGATTCTGCCAACTGGCCGGTTCGCTCTTAAATCTGCGACCATTTGTCTTGCTGACATTTGGCGCATTTTCTCTTTTGGATGTATCCTATTGATCTCAGCCATAAAAATAATGAGATTAAATCAACCGTTATGAATCAAATGCTCATGTTTTGTTAATTATTGCCAAAATTAGTTTGATACTAAACTGACATCAAGTATTGTCGATGCGTCGAATCTAAAATTAAAAGACTAACTTGAACCATACATCAGTAAAAAATGTAATAATGTTTAGTCGTTTTTCTTTTTACGGACAGAGAATGATGATTGGATGATATCTGGCCCTTCCTTGATATCTTCTCCACTGAGTTTTTTATTCAATTCCAATTCATATGTATCACTGATATTTACATCAGGAACAGCCCAAGGTTGGTACCTTCGGCAAATCAAATACACTTCGGATGAGGAATTTCTACTAGCGTGTGGAGAATATCTTCTGACATCCTCGAAATGTGGTTTGACCGCATTTATCAATTCTTCAACCCCAACTCCTTGGAATAATTTTGTTATGAAATGCCCACCCTTACACAAAAATGGTAACGCGAAATCAAATACTTCTGTAACCAAGGTCATGGCAATTGCTTGGTCCATATCCCATTTGCCAGTAATATTCGGTGAAATATCCGAAATGATGTTGTTAAGTTGCCGTCCCTTTAGATATGCAAGAACTCTATCTTGTGTATGCGGATCGGTGATATCGCCCACTAGAAGAACAGCACCCTCAATAGGTTGGCATGGGTCAAGGTCGACACCTACGACATCGCCTTCCTCTCCTACAAGTTCTAATGCAACTTGCGTCCATCCACCAGGGAAACATCCGACATCAAGAATAACGTCACCTTTGTCTATCAACTTGAATCTCTCTTGGATTTGTTTGAGTTTAAAGGCTGAGCGAGCCCTATATCCACTGGCCTTGGCTTGTCGCCTCCAAGGGTCACGTTTGTGATTCTCAATCCAATGGTCAGCCATAACAACTCCTCCTGCTCAAGTTATGCTCGTCCACCCCTCTTTGATGAACTCTCCTCTCATAGCCATCGCTAAACAAAGAGATGAAGGGGTTTGGCTTTGTGGCGGTGCTTGATGGCAATCGATTATGCTCGCTTAAGCGCATTTACGATTATTTCTATCATGTTGGTCGCTGTTCAGATACCAATTGTTACAAGCGATTCTGTTGACTCACAAGTCGAAACATACAGCGTCAGCGGTGGTCGTAGTATTCTAATCGAAGAGTATACAGCAACTTGGTGTCCAAGTTGTGCTGAAATAGACCCATATCTGATGGATTTCGCAAACACTCATGGCCCTAGAGTTGCAATGGTCGCCTATCACCCAACTGATGATGTGGATGCATTCCAACCCCTTGCGGCTCAAAACAGAATAGACAGACTGCTGATAACCCATCCTGATATTGGCTCAACTCCAACATTTATCGTAGAGGCAGGACCTCTCAGAATTGGACCTGATTCCTGGATTGATGTCAATTACGACCTTCTCGATGAGGAGGTAAAACGTCAATCTTATACGCAACTAAAACTTGATATTCAACAGACTAATGATACTTGGACTGCTACTGCAAAGGTTGTTAATAATGATTCCATAGATGACGGCCAACTAACTATTATGATAGTTCAGCATGAAAAGATAGTCCCTGAAGGATTTGACAACCCAGGTGGCCCGACAAGAGATAGAGTTCTTACTGCAATCGCTGAATGTGACATAAATAGTTCAACAATCACTTCGGAAGTGAATCTATTGTCTGCAGAAACAACTTCTTGTATCGATGATTTTACTGTAACATTTTCTCCTGAGAACGAAGTATTCAGCGTATTGCTAATTCATGAGCCAACTAAATCACAACTTGAAAATGGTTCATCTGGAACCTTTGGTGTTGTTGAATATAAGAGTCAAATATACACAGCAACTCAAAGTAACTTTGATAATTCAATTTTGGTTTTTGCTTTTATTTTCATCGGTGCCGCATTGATAATTAATTTGAGAAGGAAAAAGTGAGTGTGTGTTGCACTTTTACTACCCCACCATAGTATTTTGTGCCGGATAAGGGCGAAGAGTGATGCATTGTACCGTATAGTTGATAAGAGTGGTTGCTGATTAGAATACATGGAAGAAACATGGGAAGACATAACATGGGCGGGAGAGAAGACTCCAAAGGAGTGGGTTGTCGAATACATCGCTTTGGTAAGTGGAGAAAAAATCCACCACCTCTCAATATTGTTTGGAGAGGACCATCAGGAGATTCAAAGAAGCCTTCTCCAGGAACTAAGAATAGCATACCCCGACAGTAGCAAAATTGATGTTACTGTTATTCGTATGGAACAAACAGTGATCGAAACTGATGTTTTGAACTTTAACGGAGATTGTATTCCTTGATTCACTGTTTATGCCATTCGCCTGAATCATAGAGTTTACCCATTTGCCAGAACCCGTAAATCAGAAGAAGATTTCCGATGTGCGCAGCAGTACAATAGGGGCATAGATGTTCCATTTGATATTCAGCATACATAAGCCAAACTATTGCCAAAATACCAGTAGTTGAAGCCATAAATCCTAATTTTATGTTTGAACGGACCCATTCTGCATTTGGTTCTTTGTTGACACTCATTAAGACCCATAAGAAAAAGCTGTAGATAATAATTCCCACCCAAGCCCAACTGAGACCGAGCATTGGAACTTTGTTATAGTCATCATTACCAATGACATCATCGCAGGAGAAAAAGGAATCAGCTGCACAGAAACCTGCTCCTTCTGAGATTGTATTGGATATCCAAAGCGTCATAGATGAAACGATAAATCCAGATGATGCAATTAAAAGGGAGCCAATAAGAAGTCTTCCTCTCAATGTTTTCAAAGATGGAAACTTGTCGGACATTGAAGCCGACATGGATTCACCCATAGGCGAGATTAGAAGAAATCCTAATGCCATCGGTATTACCATTACTGCCAATATTGTATTTGAATCAAATAGTTCCATTCACTCACCATCCTGCGGGTTGATTTGAGGGACTATTCTATTGATCGCATCATAGAACTTCTCATCCTGATTATCGAAACTTGACCAAGCAATAATTCCATCTGGTTGTATTAGGAAATAAGTAGGCGTACCGCCGATTCCCCATTTAGTCATGTGAGATTTATCTAAATCATCAATAAATGGAATTTGAAATGGTCCTCCATCTCTTTCCGAACAATCTACGTTACCAGAATTACATGATTCCCCCGTTGTTTTATCTCTAAATGCCTCTATTTCGTCCCTAGAAGAATCATGGCCCTTTAGTCCAGTAAGTTCTGCTGCACTGGCAATGAAATTGACATGCGGACCGTTCCAAGGTGATTCCAAATTTGTGGGTGTAAAGTATTGTGATGCTTCTTGATATTCCTGTGCCGAATTGAAACAGTAAGGACAATCAGTATCCAAGAATTCAATCATTACCCATTGACTATCAGTAGTATTATTATCACCCAGACTCCAATCAAAGTCATAATATGTTGACAAATCAAAATCCTGCCAGCCACTTCCATTGTATGCTTTCCCAGTAATATTAGGTGCCCTGTCTCCCTCTTTGGTACCAGTTATAATTGGGCTTGAGGTCAAACTAATCACCATAATTGCACCTATGAAGATCGCAATCACAGTTAATGCTGTATCCATTCTTGCATCGGCATTATCATCATATTTTATTTTCATTTTCTTCACCATCTCCTAGTTTCTACTTACAAGCCAATTTCTTCGATCAATGCACGTGCCGTATGCCTTATCGCATCTTCAGAATTATAATTTACATCAAAGCCAATTGCCAACATTTTGTCGATTGCCAACATAGCTCTCGGGACATCTCCGGCCCAGCCTCGGTCTCCACCAGTATATTCTATTGAAGCGCCTTCGCAACCTGTCTCTTCGACCACAATTTCTGCAATTCTTTTTACAGATGCGGTGTCATGGCTACCGAGATTATACAGATTTAATTGCTGGTCAGTATTTTTCATAACATGTAAAATTCCATCAACACAATCGCCAACTTCCATGTAGGATTTTTCTTGTAACCCATTACCAAGAACTTCTAATCGAGAAGGGTCAGCCTTTAGTTTGTGAATGAAATCAAAAATCACACCATGTGTACCTCTAGTTCCAATGATGTTGGCAAAGCGGAAAATCCAAGCTTGTATTGCGAAAGTTCCAACCCAACTTGAAATCAATCCCTCGCCCGCTTGTTTGCTTGCACCATATAGTGAAATTGGCAAACATGGACCGTGATTCTCTGGAGTTGGCATCGGGGCATCTTCTCCGTATACTACCGAAGAAGAAGCAAAGGCAATTTTCTTTACTCCATTGATGCGCATGGCTTCAACAATATTGTATGTAGCAATCGTCCCCTGCTTCAAATCAGTATCAGTAATTTTTGTTCCCAACCTAATATCTGGATTTGCTGCTAAGTGGAATACGCATTCAATCCCCTTCATTGCTGAGACAACATCCTGATAATTTGTGACATCTCCTATGACCAATGAAACCTTGCCGGAATCTAGATGGTTTTGGATAAAATCCACATTACCACTTGACAGGTTATCGAGGACAACCACTGTGTCACCTCGGGAAACTAATCGGTCAATTAAGTGAGAACCGATGAATCCTGCCCCACCGGTAACTAACGCTCGCATGAACCTTCCTCGCCCCCCCTATGTATCAGTGTTTTCAAGTGATGACCTGTCCATACAACTACAAAAAGTGGAGACCATTATGTAGGTAAAAGAGAATCTTAAAGTTACCGTGCAACAGAAATGTTCATGGATGATGTGTAAATATGGTAAAAAAAACTGAAACAAAGAAGACTGAAACTGAGAACGAAGAATACACTGGCAACAGTGTGCTGATAGGATATGTCAGACGAAGTAATGCTGGTGGTGCTTTAAAATTGAGCATCAATACAAGCGCTTTTGCTGATTGCTCAACCTATGTGACAAGTGATGGCCAGGCCTATGTGCCGCTGATCATTTCATTGAATGCTTTAAACAAAGTATTGAATGGTGAAAGAGCTGTTACTACTGTATCTCAAATGCAGGGCTAATAGTCGGATAGAATCCTATTATCCAATCTTCATGATAAGTTTCAATGCGTTGAAACTCACCTTGCTATCGCGAGGTCCCGCTCATCAGTTTTCTGAGGAATTTTGTTGAGCCCACTATCTCATTACAATAAATAAAAAATGACAACTGACATGCTTTTCATCTCGTTACAATGTGAGAATAAGCACAAATTTATCAAATAGTGCTAAATATGGGCAGAAATCACATGCAAGTAGTGAATACTATGTCTTCGGCTACTGCAGAGACTAAACCATTCATTGTCGCAGGCATGCCAATGTACAACGAAGAAGAGACCATTGGAACTGTTGTTACAATGGCACTGCGATATGTTGATGCTGTTATTTGTATCGATGATGGGTCCTCAGATTCCAGTGCGAAAATCGCTGAAACATGTGGAGCAATTGTTCACCGGCACAGAGTTAACCGTGGATATGGCGGTGCCCTGCAGAGTCTATTCCAAAAAGCAAGAGCGATGAATGCTGATGCTTTGGTAGTCCTAGATTCGGATGGACAACATGAAACTTCTGACATCCCTAACCTATTGAAGCCAATACTTGATGGAGAAGTCGACTTTACAATTGGTTCTAGATTCATTAATGGCGGCGGCGGAACAGATATGCCTGCTTACCGCCGATTGGGAATTAAAGTGATTACAGCCGCTTCTAATTTATCCAGTGATTTGGGAATCAAGGATACCCAATCTGGATTTAGAGCATTCTCAAAAACGGCCCTAGATCGTTTGAGGTTTGATTCAGAGGGAATGGAGTTATCGCTAGAAATGTTAGAGGATGCTCATGACAAGAAGTTACTGATCAAGGAAATTCCAACTGTCATCAGGTACGATGTACCAAAAGGAAGTAACTTCACAGCTGTATCCCATGGATTCACCGTACTAACTTGGGCAATGTTATCACTTTCACAAAAGAAACCGCTCCTCGTCCTTGGAATACCTGGAATGGGATTGATTGCAACTGGTGCCGCAATGGGGCTAAACACTGCTAGAGGAGTTTCTACTCAATTTGACAGTATTATCGGACCTGGACTTTCCGCTATTTGGATTGGAGTATTAGGATTATCACTAATGGCGACAGGACTTGTGCTACAAAGTGCACGTGGATTCTTACGTCATTTGCTCGTTAGAGAATTCGGCTTAGACTGATTGTTTCTCACTCTTTATTGAGAATGGTTCATGAGCGGTTTATGTCTCGCATTATCTATGGGAACCTTATCCGATGATGACCAAGGAGATTATGTCCTTGAATTATCACCGCTTGGAAGGGTTCAGGCAGCGCTTGCAAATGGGACAATACGCAGACTTGACAACATGTATTCAACCGTTCTCGCAAGTCCGATGACTGTTCTTGTCCTATTACTGATAATAACTGCATTTTTTGCTCAACAGGGACTAGATTTTCAAGACCAAATTGAGGATGATGTTGAAATATTTTTACCCGAAGGTGCGCCATCAACTAAGTTACTACTGGAAGTGGAGAAGGAATGGTCTACTGATATTGCGATAATATATATCCAGACTCCTAATGCCTTTAGTACAAAAAGTGTTGAAAATATAACCTCTGAGAGTTATCTTCGCGAAATAAGTTGGGTCGAAGGTGACGACCATAACATCGGAGGAGATTCCACTGGCAGAGGAATTGATTATGATAAAAAGGACCATGGCGAAAACGATGGAGTCATGTGGATTATATCGCCTGCACAAGTTATCAAGGAAATAAATTCTGCAGATGGACGTTTCAACAATTCTATGTGCGAACATGGCGTTAATACAAGAATACCAATTCTAATTGATTGTAATGTTCCTGGAGGTGGCGAATATGCAATACCTGACCAAGCAAGAATCGACCAGATTATTGAGGAATCAAACGGGGGTTTCGATGCACTTTTCAAAGATACGAACGATATGGATTCAACCGTTGATTCCGATGGTGATGGAAATTATACCAATGACCAAGATGGTGACGGGATTTGGGATACTGCGGCTATTATAATAGGAATGCATTCCAATCCAAAAGTAACTGATGACTTCGCTAATTTCGACGAATTACATGCCCATTTCCAAGACGTAATAGATGCAAGGCCGAATGATATGGCAAATACCGAAATGACCGTTACGGGACTTACCAAAGTATTGGAAGATATTTCCGAAGAAATCTACAAAGATTTACTGATGATACTACCATGGTCTGTATTCTTTACGATACTGTTCATATCTATAATTCATCGTTCTTTGAAGGTTGTTGTTATCACCGGTACACCAATTATGATGGCCCTTGCTGTAACATTCGGAATATCAGTAATTATGGATGTACATCTTACTCCAATGATAGTCGCAACATTCCCAATATTAATTGGCTTAGGTGTCGATTATGCGTTGCATATGGTCAATAGAATAGAAGAAGTTCGCCGTAAGAAAATTGACTCGTTTACCGATGAAAATGAAAGAAGGAGAAGGCAAGGAAAGCCTCCTGAAGAAGTCCCAGACATCTGGGATGCTACTTTTTACAAGGAATGTATCTTAGAGATGGCATCATCTACTGGTGTCGCAGTGTTCTTATCTGCAATGACAACTATCATCGGTTTCTCAGTACTGATGGCACCAGCAATAGTTCCAATTACTCCGATTCGTTCTGTAGGACTGACATTGGTGATAGGAATTATTTCCACATTGATATTCTCCATTATCTTAGTACCAACATTAGCGTGGCTGACTAAATTTAATAAACGAACTAACCCTCAAGTATGGGGAGGAATTAGTAAAATTCCGATTAAAGGATTCTTGATGATTATCTTGTTAACCGGAGCAGTAACCACTTTTGGTTTGCTCTCATTAGATGAAATGAATGAACCGATATCGGGCTCATCAGAAGCACCAGATGGTATTGAGTCGCTCAATGCGTTAGCAGAATATTCCAGACAATTTAGTAGTGGTCAGACATCATTATTCATCTATCATGCAGAGGATAGAATTCATGACAACAATACAGATCAGATTAGAGATTTACCCGTATTGGACTCGATTGATTTACTTGAAAATCGTATAGATGCTATTGATTCAACCAACACAACAAGCATTATCACATTCCTGAGAACAATACCCGCTACAATTACTCTAATAGATGGAGTGACCCTGTATGAAGGAAGTCTTTGGGATTTACTTCATGAACCTTGTTGGGAGAGTAATGACCCAATAGAGTGTAACGTATGGCTGGGATTAGAATTAACTGGTCCAGAAGGTCGTAAAGGGTTGAGAAAGGATATGGTGAATGTCGTTTTTGATACACTGACAGATGAAGTGAAATCAATGCTGCTCAATGAGGACGGAACTAAAGCTATCATCTATGTGACTCAGCCGTATATGAATCTCAATGTCGCTGGTGAACTAAGAGATGAAATAGATGGGATGCTGTCCGAAGAGCAAGATTTGGAAGGGACAAGGACTTCATTGCTTACAGGAGGACTTCCAGTCTCCCTAGATATCAATAAGGGCATACATGATACCCAAAATCAAACAACTATCATCACATTGATTATTCTCACAATCGTGTTATGCTTTGTTTTCAAATCGATAAGACTGGGATTATATTCTATGATCCCTGTTGCTGTAGTCATCTTATGGCAACCATTACTGATGCAAAGCCCAGATGTCAGCATCAATATATTTACGGTGATGATAGGTACTATCGTGTTTGGAATAGGTGTAGATGATTCTATACACGTAATGCATAGAATACAAGAGGAAGGTGAGACTCCTAATGGCATAGCCACTTCAATAGAAGAGACTGGTCAGACAATATTTGAAACGACTTTTACTACAGTAGCGGGTATCTCTGCAGGGTTCTTGGCAGCGTTCCCAGGTCTAGAAAATTTCTTCATGATAATGTGCATGCTAATTTTCTTCGCTTTCCTTACCAGCGCATTCTTACTTCCCGCAATATTCACCCTAGAACATTCCATTAGAGCAAAAATACGTGGCGAAGGCAGTTGGGTTGATTTCGGAGATGGAATATCTCTAGCAAGTGAATTGTCAATGAATCCGCTAGATGCAGTACTAGAAGACTAGGGGAGGGAGAAGGGAGTAAGCCCCTTTCTGTTACCTTACGGCGACCACATTCAACTAAGCGTCCTACCTGCTACAGAGCGTGCAGCTCTATCGTAGCGATTTGGACTTGCTCCAGTGGGGTTGTTCGTCTCATCGACAACAAGGCAATCTCCGTCTTTCAACATCATTGTACACACCCTGTATCGTTCGTTTCTGCAGCATTAACCTAAACATCTCTGTTTTTTCACTTCTGCGAACCACTTGCACTTTGGAGAGGGGACTTTCCTCAGAGTCGAACTCTGTCAGCGGTCCTCCTTCTCCCTCCAAGCAATGCTTCTGCATCACTCATTTCAACTTCTCGTAAATCACAAAGTGAAAATTGTTGCGAAAAGATGCTTATTCGTAAGGATTTTCGCCAGGCGAACTACCATCATGCATACCAGAATATTCTGCTTGAGCTGTTACTTGGGCTTCATTTTGCTTCTTTGCCTTAGCAAAATCTTCTATGCCCGGTAGTGATTTCTCTGCGCGATTTTGCTTCGAAGGGTTGAATTTACCTTTAGAATTATCATTACCTTTCAATCCGTATGCTATCAAGCCAACTAAGGACCCTGATAACAATAAAATGATTGTCAATAGAATCGGATTTATTTCGCTAACACTGGCAAAAGCACCTTCTGATTTTGCTGCATCAATATGGACACTTGCAGTTTGTATACTCGGTCCATTGATAACATGGAATTCAATCCACATAGTTCCCTCTCGGTCTGGTGTCCAAGGATGATTATAGTGGGTGTTTTGACCTGCTTCGAGATATATTTCTCTAGCATCTAAACGAGTCCTTGCTCCATTACTCTCAACTAGTTCCAACACTAATTGAGCGCTACCTGCTGCTTTACCTTCGTTATTGATCCAGACCGATAAATCCACTTGTTGATTGACATGCAATTCCTTACTAGGCGTCATTTCTGGAGTGGAGAACGAATAATGAGCAATCCTTTGTTCTATAATCCAAACCGATAATGGAGCATCGATATCATTGAATGTCTTTGAGATTTCATGTCCTGCTTTATCGGCACCTGTCACCCAAATTCGTAATTCCAAACTTTGAGCTCTTAATTCTTGATTTAATTCCGCCCCTAGGTCTAGTTGCGCCTTACAAGGTATTGATTCTCCAACGGATTTACCGCCTAGTATGCTTAACGGGCGAGTCCCATTAGCAACCGAGTCAACATTCAGTCCAAGACCTGCAGGATATATTGCCCAATTAAGAAGAAGTGATTGGGCATCTAATTGCTCATCTTCAGAAATAATTATTTCAAAGGATAAATCTTCCCAATCTTTTTCATTTATCACGCTATTATGAACTGGACTATTGACACTGATGATTTTAGGTGAGATTTCATCGATAATAAACCAGCCAAAAGGAGTCTGAGGTCCCTTGTCAATCGCACCATTCGGCGGATCAAATATTGTACCAGTTAATGCATATGTTCCAGGTTCCAGAGGTGAGATTAGAATTCCAGAGAATACGCCGCCAACATAATCAATTTCCACATCATTATTTGACATTGAAAACATCAAATCAAGTGGCTGTGTTACATCTCTACCACTACGATACCAGTCTATTCCACCTGAAATACCAATATCACTTCTTGGGGTTATCCATTCTGCTAATCCCTCTATTACTTCACCACCAGCAGATAAAGATAATTCATCTCGTTCAATAAGCAATTCACCTGAGAACTTCCAATCCAAACTAGATAAGTCAAAATTATTTGACTGACCTTGATAATCTCGTAGCATCAAGTGAGGTCTCCTCAACTGACTTACATCAGGATTGAATCCCCATTCCAGAGAGAAATTTACGCTGAACAATCCCTCTGGAGAAAACACATCAGAAGAATCTAATGGAATTAATTGACATGATTCAATGTTGAGATATATTTCTGATGAATAACAAGTTTCATTGGAACTAAACCAAATTATTTCAGCCCGGTCTAGAGTATTACCTGATAGTGCTAAATTGATTTCAGAGATATCACTTATACCATTGCTATCCCAGATTGAAACTTCAATAATGTTGGACTCTCCAGGATGTATCCAGACATTTCCACCCAATCCCCAATCATTTACATTTGAACCCAAACTTGGAGCGCCATCACTTCGTAACTGTACATTGAATAATGGTTCTTGATAAGAGCCGGAATTAGCCAACACGTTTCCTGCAGGGTCAGCAATCTCCAACCATGCAGAGAAGTATGAGCCAGCGGGTGCAAGAGAATTATCCATCTCCAAAGTATAATCTGCTTGGAGATATGTCAAATCATTTGGTAGAAGCAAGTCCTTTACAAATATCTCACTTTCATCCATTAAACCATCCATATTGGCATCGTCTAACCAAGACCTCCACATATTTGCCTTTGCATGACTTGGCAATACCGGCCTGTCAGCTATCTTGAAATTGAATTCATTTCTTGGAGAAATATCCCGATGATCAAATTGTTCAACATCCATAGATAGCATTGCTGGTGCGACTGTATCAAATTCAAATGTCAAGTTATTATCGGTTTCATATCCAATACCTTGCCCTTTCAGAGGTTCAAGGACAATTTCTAAATCTACTGAACTTCTACCAGTTGGTATCGAATATGGTAGTGATACGACTCCATTAACAACCATAGACGAAGTGGTGACTTCCACGCCATCTTCAAGCAATCTAACCAAGGTTTGTCCAGGCCGGGGTGATGGGCTCATCCAAACATCTTCAAAGCCTAATACGGCTTCAATAATTACTTCTTGACCAGGATTGAGGTATGGTGAAGATTCAACTGAATGTACTCCGTTTGAGGAAACAACTGACCAAGATTTTAATGTCACATCGTTTTCAACTCCGGCTGAATCTCCAAGTCCAAAGTCCATATTTACTGGAATCATTGGACCTGATGTAGCGATCAAGAATACAGATAATGATAACGAAGTTTCATCATCCCAAGACTCAGGGAATTTGAATTGATGTTCTACTTGGAGATACTGTCCTCCATCGACAACAGAAATTCGACCATCTGCTCCAGAATCTGTCCATAATAAATTAACACCAGATAGTGAACATCCTGCAATGCTAGAACCGGTCATGTTCAATGAGGTAACTGGGCATCTAATCGAAGAGTATTGATTCTGCCCACTCAATTTCATCTCTACCATCCACCCATTAGACTTAGCATGAGAAAGGGCATTAGATACGCCTAAATTGGAAAAGTCAAAGACACTTTCAACTTCATACCAATCTATGCTCGGAGTGAAAGTGTCATCCACATTACTAACCGATATCGAAACTGGAGTGACGGATGATTGAGAAGTAATTCCTTCAACAGTCAATCTAACAGCACCCGTGCTACTCATCCTCACTGGTAATTTTATTTCCTTTACGCCTGCATTAGCAACAATGGATGTTAATTCATTATTTAATGCTAAAACCAAGGGAGAGGTTGGGGAAAAGGAGAGGTTTAAATCTGCGTTCCATGGAGCAAATATTCCACCCATCATCACTTCAGCAAGAGTTTCTGAAGAACCGACTCTAATCGTAACAACTTTCATAGAAAAATCAGTCGCACCACCTAGTGCATTGTTTAGAGAAGTTAATTCACCCGATGTTAGAATAATTTGTTCGCATTTCAATAAGTTAGATAATGGTTTGTTGATAATAGATGTCCCTTCTACTGAAACTGTCACATATGGATTTTTCATTTCCACATCACTTGCCAAAGCAAATGAAAAATCATTTACTCCGCTTGCAGGCAATAATAATTCAAAGTATGATGGAGCAGTTGGAATAGAATTGGAACTTTTCCAACTGGAACCAAAGCGATGTTCATCTTGTATACCGAAACGGCCATCTCCTGGATTGTTCAAAGACCAATCGGAAATACCATCTAATCCAACATCAATTCTAAGTCCATCTGCAACTGATGTATGAATTAATTCTACATCAAATACATCAATATCACAGGTGCCGCTTGAGGTAAACTTGAATTGAACCATGAATTCTGGAGAAGTTAAAGATTCAATAGTATCACTGGCTAATGTTGTCCATGTCTGTTCATTACCGACCTTGTATTGTAGGGTACATCCACTATTCATAACTGAATTACTAGCGATAGCACCAAACCCGGACCTCATTCTATAGATTGGAGACAATACATCTGAAGTCCCGCTAATAACTCCATTTGACCAAGTAGCGCCTTGCAATTGCCAATCGATTCTGTTCGGGTCATCTTTGAAATTTTCAATGATTTTACCATCAAAATAAATCCCCTGAATGATAGGAGCACTATTTCCTTGCCCTGTCCCCATGTGAATGTTCAATCGAACCGAAGGATATTTTTGCCAGTCTACCATTCCTAAATCCATACTAGTTGTTTCAAAGTGAGAATATTGAGGGATCAGTTGTCCTGTTGAAGCATCCATCAAACTCCATTCAAATAAGGAGCCTGAAGGTATGATTGCATCCATATACATCATTCCAAATGCTCTATCTTCCCCCATTCCTAGGGAAAGGGGGCTGATTGGTAATGATGTCCAATTGCCTTCGCCAGCAGATACACCACCAACCGGTTCTATCACGACATCATCTACATTCCATCCCGTATATGTCACACTCGAATCCGTAGTGCCGATTCCAAATCTAACCTTGAAATCAGGATTGGCATTTATGTAAGAAGAAATCGTATTTGTAACCTGGTAGAATTGGTTATCATTAACAGTTGAACTTGAATAAATAGTTGTCCAGCCACCAGATGGGGTCGTAACTGCAACATATGCATGGTCATAAGATGATGATTCAACTCCTAATCGTTTCCAATACTTCAATTGCCATGCACCACTGCAACCTGAACAATCAAATGAAGGCGAAGTTGCCCAATAAGTGGTAGACATACTGTTGGGATAATTTCCATTATAGGTGTATATCCCATCAGAACCGCCGTGGACTTTCGGTGCACTAAGTCCCGTGTCAGCGCCATGCAACCAACCTGTTCCAAAAGTCCAACCTTGCTGACTTCCTTCGAAGTCCCATTCTATTCCTTGTGGTAAAATGGTCAAAGCTGTACCATTTACATCCATCCCATCATATACCGTACCGGTTGAGTAATCTGGTGAGTCTTCCCATGAAAAGGCGGTTGAAGTGGTTAATGTTGCGGCTTCAATATTGAGATCAAGAGATTGAATTGCCTCACCCTCAGGAACTGAAATAATGACCTTCTGATTAGAACCATCTGGGAATGACCCGACTGTCAACAAACTACTTTGCCCAATAGGAGTAGAAGCAGATTTGGTTATTTGCAAATCAAAGTCGTTGCTATCTTGATTGGAAATTAAACCAGCAAAGGAGGAAATTAAGAACACGAAAACGAGGGCGAACGCCGCAGATCTACAACCAGTATCTGCTCCCATAATCACGATACATCAATACTAGACTGAAAAGACTTTTGACATCTCTTGATGATGATATTTTACAAACTGTGCGAAAAGCATCATGAACCATATTCAATACCCACTGTATATGGCAGATGTTGAGCAACTAAAGAAAGAGGCGGGAATAGCGGCATGCTCATTCGTAAAAACAGGCATGAAAGTTGGTCTTGGTACAGGTTCAACAGTAAAACATACCGTCATCGAATTGGGACGTATGATCGCTGAAGAAGGTTTGGAAATCGTTGGCGTCCCAACATCGCTTGCAACTGAAAGGCTGGCTATCGAAGTTGGAATTCCACTGGTCAAATTATCAAGTATTGATGGATTGGACATAGTTATTGATGGTGCAGATGAATATGACCCAAAATTCCAACTTATCAAAGGTGGCGGAGCAGCATTATTACGTGAAAAAATAGTGGTCCAAGAATCTTCTGCAATGGTCGTAGTTGCAGATGATAGAAAAAGAGTTGATGTTCTTGGAGCATTTCCTCTTCCAATTGAAATTACTCCTTTTTCCAGTAGCGCTACAATTCGCGCACTTGGAAGACTACTCGATTGCAGAGTCAATTGTAGAATGGCGGGAGATAACGCTGTTGTAACCGATAACGGCAATCTAATCGCCGATGCACATTGTGGCCCCACTATTACCAATCCTGAAAAAATGGAAGCAGAAATCTTGAACATAGCAGGAGTAGTTCAAGTTGGATTATTCAATAACATGTGCGATGCTGTAGTTTTAGCAGGCGCAAATGGTGTGGAAACCCATATCAATCAAGTTGGAAGACTAGCTTGATTCAACACCCTACTCCAGCAAACAAATTACACCGTCAATGGTTAAATACGGGTTGCAAGAGGGCGGCATGGGCCTGTAGCTTAGTCAGGTAGAGCGATGGACTCTTAATCCATCGGTCGCGGGTTCGAACCCCGTCAGGCCCGCCTTACAGAACAACAAACCATTGTGATGTCATCAATTATTGATTATTCCAATCACCAAGTCCACATTAACTGGACCAAAGTTATGTGAATCCTCACTTGCCAATGGATCGGGATTGTCTCCTTGAAGAAATAATGTTTCATCTTCAAGTATTTGTTTAATCCTTTTTACAATAATAACTTTCGACTTCAATGGATGCTTTGAAACTATCACATCGCCCGAAACAAGAACCTTGTTACTTACTTCACTAGCGGTTAATTTATCGCCATCACAGTAAGTTGGCCACATTGAATCGCCACGAATTATTACGTGGAAATCTGACATTAGTAGCCCTCGTTTTTATTCAAGATGCACGAACCCAAGCGACTTCTCTTCCCTTTACTGCCCAGAACATATTGTGAATGGCTTCAATTGCATCCATCAGTTCTTGAGCATGTACTGCAGAGACTTCGACCTTACAAGCTGAACATAGTTTTGCTGCCTTCCAAAAGGTATCGTGCAAAGTTGGGTTTGCTTCTAGATGAATCGGTTTGAAGAAATCAGTCCATAATACAAGTAATTCGGACTTGCACTTGTGACCTTCTTCTTCCTTGATTGCAGCATATCTGCTCATTGTGTTAAGGTAGGCTGCCATTGCTGGTGCATTAGACGTTTCTGGGCACTCTAGAGTAAGCATTTTGTTTGTCATTGACTGAACTGCTTCTGCAGCGATTCTTGCACTTGCAGGGTCATATACACCACATGGTCCATCACAGTGTGCTTCGGCTTCGATAGTTGGCAACTCGGTAGTCATCAAATTGGCTAAAACGAATGCGCTTAATGAAGATACGCTTGCAAAGTTTTGCAATTTTGGAAGTCATCTAGCGACTTATTGATGAATTGTAGTACCTGCTTCGCCACGTAATGCTTTCAACGCATCACCTGGCTGACACAATATCGCTTTACATTTCGGGTTATGCAGTGATGCTTCCATCAAACTTCCAATCTTAGGCCCCATAGAACCAGGAGGGAATTCTCCTTCAGCGAGGAATTGCTCACACTGATCTATTGTCAGATGATTATGGCTAACCTCAGATTCGCTACCGAATCCAGTTTTGACACAATCGATGGCTGTTGAAATGATAAGTGCATCTGCCTGCAATTGTATTGCCAATAATGATGAAAGCCGATCTTTGTCAATAACTGCTGGTACACCAACGTAGTGATTTTCCTTTTTGACCACTGGAATACCTCCACCCCCTCCACAAATCACAACTGCCTTTAATTCAACTAATTTTTGAATAACTTGTAGGTCCAAAACCCGCATCGGCAGAGGGCTGGCAACGACTCTCCTCGGACCGAGTCTCGTCTCAACAATATCCCAGTCAGCAGTCATAACAACATCATTTGATAAAATTGGGCCTACAGGTTTTGTTGGAGATTGAAACCCTTTATCAGCCACATCAACCTCAACCCTCGTCAAAACAACTGCTGTTCTCTCCGGTCTTCTACGCCTTAGTAAAATGGAATCCAGATTGATAGATAACGAGTGCCCAATCATTCCCTGTGTTGCTGCAACCCAACTGTCCATATTCTGGCTTTGGTCAACATCCATAGTCATTAAATGACCAACTTGTGGACCGTTACCATGAGTGAGAATAACACCCCATCCACCTTCCAATAGGTCAACAACATCACTCATCACTCTGGCAAGAACATGTGAACTTTGTTGCTCGTCTTCACCCGAAGGAGAAGATAGGGCATTGCCGCCTATGGCATACACTGCAATTTGACGCATGGTAACAATTTACAAGACTCCGCTTTGACACTTTGCTATAGATGATACATCTAGTGGCTATTTTAGCCATTGTTTTTTTATTTCCATTGGTGTATTGTAGAGGGTGAACTTGAATTACGAGGCGATATAGGAAGAACCGGTGCGAATATGGTAAAGACCATCTTTATCGGCGATGTCCAAGCCGGAAAATATGACGGACAAGAAGTAGAATTAATGGGCTGGGTAAAGCGTAGCCGTGGTTCTAATAAAATTCGCTTCTTAGTATTACGAGATTCTACTGGAGTGATTCAGTGCGTTGTGAAGAAGGATGCTATCGGTGAGGAATCATTTGAACAAGTAAAGGGCGCCCTTATCGAATCATCAATAAAAATTACTGGGATGATAAATGTCGATGAAAGAGCAGATGGTGGTCATGAGATGGTCGCCAGTTCAATCGTAATCGTAGGTAGTGTAAACCCCGAACATCCTTTCCCAATTACCGAATCTGCAATGAAAGCAGCGGATGGGGGAGAAACTGAATTTCTACTTGACAATCGCCATCTCTATCTTAGAACTTCTAGAATGACGGCGATGTTACAGATGCGCAGTACTGTCTTTGGCTCAATTCATAATTACTTCAGAGACCTAGATTTTACTGAATATCAAGCACCTAACTTTGTTGCAGGTGCTGTTGAAGGTGGTTCAACTTTATTCGAAGTACCATACTTTGGGAAAAAGGTTTACCTTACTCAATCATGGCAACTTTATGCAGAAGCTGCAATGCCTGCATTGGAACGATTATACACAATAGCTCCTTCATTCCGTGCAGAAAAGTCACGTACAAGAAGGCATTTAACAGAGTTTTGGCATGCTGAAATGGAAGTTGCATGGGCAACCAATGATGAGATAATGTCACATGGAGAAGGTGTCGTTAGAAAGATTGCAAGTGACCTACTAGAAAACCGTTCAACTGAACTGGAAAGTATTGGCAGAGACCTCGAACTAGTCGCAAGATACGCTGATAGCCCTTATCCTAGAATGAGATACGATGAAGCGGTTGAAACATTACAAGGAATGGGTGTTGATGTCGAATGGGGTCAAGATTTAGATTATTCAAAGGAGAAGGTATTGACTCAAGACTTCGACGTCCCACATTTCCTTACCCATTATCCAAAGATTGCAAAACCATTCTACCACAGAGTTGATCCAGATGAAGGGCAATATGTTCTTTGCCACGATTTATTGGCTCCTGAAGGCTATGGCGAAATCATCGGAGGTGGTGAAAGAACTTGGTCAGAAGCAGAATTACTTGCTCGTCTTGATGAAGAAGGTACTGATAAGGCAGCATACCAATTTTACATCGATACTAGATCGTACGGTGGAGTTCCTCACGGCGGATTCGGACTCGGCGTTGATAGAGTGTGTTCTTGGCTAACTGGGGCAGACCATATTAGAGAAGTAATTCCATTCCCTAGAGATTCACGAAGAGTTTCACCTTGATGTTCTTAGATGAGCGGCTCCCCACAATGAGGGCACGGTAATCCAGGTACAAATTCACCCAGCATAAATCCACAATGCGGGCAAAATGATGAAATAAAAATGTCTTCAATGCCGGTCATCGATACACGCTATGCAGTGACAAAGATATCAACTATTGCACAAAAACCCTAATTTATGGCATTGAGGATTAAATCCAACACTATTGAAAGGTCCTTTTCATCAACAACAACATCGGCATGCTCCTTTGGCCTATCATCCCAGGGGTTGAAACAAATTGCTAATTTAGATTCTCCAAACATTCCTATATCTCCAGCAGAATCTCCGACTGATGCAGTTCTATCTTTGCTAATGCCCAATCTTCTTTGAAGCATTTTAACCACTGCACCTTTGCCATTCATTTGTACTTGGTATCTACCAAAATCATCTAACTCATGATCTCCATCAGGCAATTGCTTACCCACTAACCATCCATTGGTAAAAACATGAAGTTTTGTATCAAATCCAGAACTAATTCGTTCACTGGTGTGGCGGTCGATTCCACCCCACCTTTTACTCCATTTTTTGTCACTTGGGAATTCGGCTGCAATATCTCTTGCAGTTTGTTGTAAGCCACCACTTACTATTGCTACTGCGAAATTACTATCTATTAATGTAGTAATGAGTTTATGATAATTCTTCATCATAGGAGCACCCAATAGATGTCTGCGCATCTCTGAATCGGTCAATGCTTTATCGGGAGCACTTCTGCTACCTTTTAGAAGAGCAATATCCAATTTTATCCAATCCCATTCATTGAGTAATCCCTGATTGTAAAGTTCAAACGATTCATCATTGTTTATTCCTAATTTATCATAGACATACTGCCATGTAGAAAGGTGGTCTACTAGCACACGGTCCATATCAAGACATACTAATCCTCTGTATTCACTCATATCCTCACTTCCTACGATTTCCTCAATCCTTATTTTTCCAATCATATTGAGATTGGATTTGCTCTGCCTGTTTACCCATGATGTAGAGGATAAGTGCAACCATCATTGCAAATAATCCAATCATTGTCATCGCAATAACAGATAATGTAACTCCAATGGAGGTTGAATTTAATTCATCGAATGTATCAACAACGTTGCCTGATAATTTATATCCTAATACGAATAAAACGACTCCAGGAATTCCGAATAAAAACAAAGGATGTTTTGATTCGATCATCCAGTAAAACAACTGAGCGAAGCGACTTGCAGTCGCAAGAGATTCTCTCTGTGGCAAGCCTACTGGCGAATTAGAACTAACAACTCTCACTTTGAGGTTTTCAGGTAAATCCATAGCCGTGGCAAGCGGACTCAAATTAGATAATGCTTCCATTCCTTCTGGAGTGAGTACAAGATGATTAAATTCAACGCTCGATAATACAATTTCTTCCGTTTTTATTTGGTCCTTGGCATTTCCTTTTACCGCTATATGCAAGTCCCAATTATCACGCGCTCTGTTGATAGTTAGCGGTAAATCCCGAAGTTTCCAGCTTGAAGTGACATGAATCAAGAGAGTAGTAGCGATTTCCTCTAAGTTGCTATTATGTAAAAAGTTGACAATTTTCGCCGTCTCGAAATCGTCATCATAATTTAACACCGGACAATCTACTTCCGAAGCCAGTTCAACTGTCTCATCATTTGATCCCAAATCAAGGAAGATAACTTCATCAGCAACAGAACGGCAACGAACTATCAGTGAAATGACTCGCAATTCTACATCGCGACCCATTAAGATGACTCGTAATTCATTGCTCACAAAACCACTGTGCCTTTCTTCCTCTATCAATTATACCTAGCAAAATTTATTTCAATGTGGATTCTTTTAATTATTTATTAAAACGGAGATTAGATTTGTGGCTTAGTTATAGATTGGATAGCCCCACGTCAAGTCATGTTGCATGGGTGGGGCATAGGGGTAGTCATTCCCGCTCGCAATGAATCCAACCACATCGGACGTGTTCTTTCGACAATCCCTCTATTTGTCGACCATGTAGTCGTAATTGATGATGGTTCAACCGATGGCACAGGAGAAATTGTAAGTTCCACAAAATGTAGTGCAGAAGTGACTATAATCAGATTAGAAGGACTTGGAGTCGGCAATGCAATTGATACGGGTCACCGCAAAATGGTCGCAATATTTGCAGATTCCAAGTTTGTAAGTGCCGTAATGGCAGGTGATGGCCAAATGGACCCAGATGATCTTGAGGGTTTAGTTGAAAATATAACTTCCGAAAAATGCCAACATGTCAAAGGAGACCGTTCATCACATGCTGATGGGCTTAGAAAAATGCCCCTCATTCGTAGACTAGCCACCGTATTGCTCTCATTTTTCACAACTCTAGCGGCTGGACAAAAAATATCCGACCCTCAATGTGGATACACAGCAACAAGTGGCTTAGTTCTACGCAATTGGAATTGGAAAAAATCTTGGAAGGGATACGGATATCCAAATTACTGGTTAATCCAATTAGCAAAACATGGATGGAAAATAGAACACCATCCAGTAAGAGCAATTTATGAAGATCAAACTTCACAGATAAACAATATCTCTTTCTTCTTTAAAGTTGGATCAATGATGGCTATAGAACACCACACTAGGAATCTATCTTGGCTATTTTCACGCAAGGTTCCACCCCATACTATGTTCGCGTTTATTTCATACTACATTGGTTGGATGGCCTTAATACCGGGCATCTCAACTGATTTAGAGCGAGCTTTAGTGGATAGAGGAACCCCGATAGTAATCATTGTGCTTTTCGCTTGGCTTTGTGCACATCTTTTTGATAGAATGGCTGTTGTCGTTAAACAGAAACTGAGGATTGACATAGAATGAGATATCAGTTCTTTACAGTCGAGGGGGGTCTCATCAATGCGTAGACATGATAGAAGAAAGAAACCAAGACTTGCTCATGTCCGTCATATATTGGTTGCAAACAAGCCCGATGCTAAACAGTGTCTTGATGCGATACAAGAAGCAAAGAAGCCCTTGAAAGAGTTCAAGAAGTTGGCAAAGAAATACTCCACTTGCTCAAGTGGTTCAAAAAAAGGTGATTTAGGTGAATTTGTCGAGGGACAAATGGTTCAAGATTTTGAAGAGGAAGTTTGGTCCATGCAACCAGAAAGTATTCCGCAACGGTTTATCAAAACCCAATTCGGATTCCACATTATTTGGGTTCACTCGATAACATTACCAGACAAGGATTGAATAAAAATATAGTCATTAGACTATGAGTAATATCAATAAAGTGGGCGTACCAAGATTTGAACTTGGGTCCAAGCGTCCCAAACGCCCGAGTATAGGCCAAACTAACCCATACGCCCTTGATTCTTTGCCACAGCCTTTACCATATGAACTTCACTCAAGGAGGGTCCAGCGGTTTTCACCAATACGGAGTAACATACCTTGCGTTTCCGCCATAGAAATCAAATCTTCAGCCTCAATATCGGTGTTTTGAGAATTAAGCGTTGCAGTTACCGAATGAATAGTAACTTCGCCATTTTCGTCAGCGGATTGACGGACCCATTTAGCCATAGTGAATGCGGGTGGATCTGAATTTTGAACAAGTGGTTTTTTAGATTGTAATTTCTCCCTCAAAGTATCTCTCAATTCTACGGGGGTATTAGCAATCGCAACTTCCATTCTAAGTTCTGTCTCAGAATTGACAGTAGATACGAGTTCTGCATTTTCACCAATTGCATTCCCGCAATGAGGACACTTTTTGTAATGACCATTTGAACCATGGCAGATTCTACACGCACGGCAACGAACAACAATCCATTGTTTTTCTTGCATCAATACCAAACCCAATCATGACTTAATTAGAGCGAAAAATCCGTATCTCCAGTGGAATTTGTCTTTTTTCCACCTGGCCTTAATGCAGGAGCTGCTGGTGCTTTGACCTCAACACGATTGATGGCAGATTCGGATGCTTGGCGAGTTAACCCTCCACGTACAGGACCAGTGGCGGTATTTGCTCCAAGTGATAATGAGTTTGGCAAAATCAATGCAGCCATTGCGACACCATGGTGGTCACCTGCAGCTGTAACTTCATCAACTGCTAAATCAAATGAAACAACTTCCAAATCCCTACTAGCGAGTCTTCTTTGTAAGTTCCTTCTTAGCAATAGTGATGTTTCATCATAATCTAAGTTAGTGGAGATGGTTGCAACAATTGCGCATTCATCTCCTTCAGGAGTCCGGCAAAATGCCCATGCGACACCAGCGCATGCGCTAGCACCACTCCATGCAAATGATGTTGCCAGATGACATTCCACCAAGGAACCCATCGGCAATGCTTGTGGGGGTACGGATTCAAATCCTAATGGCAACATCGCCCCCTTTACTTGGATTAAACGTGCATCTCCTAAGCCCAATTCAACCAGCCCTTGGTCAAATGCATCTTCTTGATTTTCACCCCAAGGTGCAACTGCTGTCATCAGCCATCCCGGACAAGCGGCGGAGGATTGTTGAGGGTTCGTTGATGATATCATGAGTTGGCAGAGGTGCAACAGGTTCATGAATAGAGTGGTTCACCCGGCATTGTGGAACTGCTTTCTAGACGAATGATGTCATTCACAATCATTGTTTTTGTGATATTCATTTTTGCCCAGCATGTAGTTACTACAAAAAATTATAATTTAATACTTCCAGCCTTAATATTTACAATCGTTTTGACGTTGGTAATAGCGACATTATCAAGTCAAAAGAAAAATAATTCATCCACTTCTAGCGCTGGATTAAATCCTATAGTTACTAACACTATTAACACTGGACAAACTTCAACTGAGGAAGTTCAAACATCAATTCCAGACCCGATTCAATCAGGCTACGATATTCCTTTGATGTGATTACATCAAACGAATCGTTTCTAGATTCTTTGGAGCGTAGGTCCGACATTTGTAACGATCTCGCAAAGTTCTTCCAAGTTCATTACATTTGAAATAATCACCGTGGTGGCAAATAATATTCTGCGGCTTCGGGTTTATTTGGTCAACGAATTCTAATAATTGTCTGCGGTCTGAATGACCTGAAAATCCATCGATGGTCAACATTTCACAACCAACCTTTACGATTTCTGTTTTACCATTCATCACCATTGGAACTTCTCCGAATCCTTTTTGCAATCTTCTTCCTAGAGTTCCTTCTGCTTGATAACCAACGAAACAAAGTGAGTTTCTCTCTTCATGGGCCCAGTGTTTGAAATATTCCATTACCGGTCCTCCACTCATCATTCCAGATGTTGCTAGAACAATACATGGCGAGGAGTCATGAATAATGCTATCTCGCAACTCTCTTCCCTTTACCGGTCTAAACCATGCACTAGTGAATGGGTTTTCTCCATCATCTTGTAGCAAGGATTTCCTTAAGCTACTTGTTAGATAATCTGGGTGTGATGCGTGAATCGCTGTTGCTTCCTGAATCATTCCATCAAGCCATACAGGTACCGGTTTAACAGCACCGGAACGGAATAATTCATCGATTGCAATCATTACTTCTTGACTGCGACCTACTGCGAAAACAGGACAAATGATTTTGCCGCCTCTTCTAAGCGTTCTTGAAACAATGTCTTGTAATTCTTGATTTGCTTCTTGCCGACTAGGCTGATAATCTCCGGATGCACCATAAGTTGATTCCAAAACTAAAGTTTCAACACGTGGGAATCTGGTATTTGCTGCATCGAACAACCATGATTTCTCGTACTTTTGGTCACCAGATAGCACAATATTATGCTTGCCTTCACCTATCTGTAAGTGGACGGCAGAAGAACCTAAAATATGCCCTGCATTAGAGAAAGTCAATTTAATATCAGGAGTAATTTGAGTTGTTTCTCCCCAATTAACATCTACTACGTGCTTCATGCAAGTACGAATATCTTCCATATCATATGGGCATCTTTTTCCTTCAGCGCCACTGACTTTCAAATAATCTGTCTGCAATAAGAGCATCAAATCACGGGTTGGTGGTGTACAGTAAACTGGACCTTTGTAACCGTACTTGAATAAAACAGGAAGCATCCCTGCGTGGTCCAAATGCGAATGAGTCAATACTACTGCATCCAACTTCTCAATCGGTAAAGCTTCAGGTGCTGTGAAGTATGGCATAGGATCGGTATCGCTAGCGATATTTACTCCGACATCAACCATGACTCTTGATTCGTTTGTTGTAATGTAATGGCAAGCCCTTCCGACCTCTCTGTAGGAACCAAGGGCTGTTAGACGAGCCCATTGCTGACCAGGTCTTGTTGGGCGGTAGATATTGAGACCAAAGTCCTTCAATAGTTTTCTCCTTTCTTTATGGTTAGCTTGTCGATATCCTCGAATGTCATGCACCGTCTTAGAATGGATTGGTGGAGTTCTTTCGACCTTCACTAGCCAGCCGCATTTATCCCTGATTTCTTTAATATTAGCGCCTTTTCTTCCAATTGCGTTTCCAGGTTTGTCGCACTGAATAATTAGTTCGCGCAAACATTCATCGAAGTATATCTGTCTAATCTCTACATCTTCAGAAATTATTTCTTTGATTATTTTCGTGGTTTCTTCTTCAGAAAGCATTATGCTTTCATCTGGGCGTAAGATCACTTTCTTCTTAATGGTCTTAGATATCGTACCCAAGAACCCTTCCGAACCCGTAAATCGATCTAACATAGTAGTCACGATGACAATGTCACCGGCTTCTAAGTCAACTGAATAATCCACTGTTTCAGGGATTATCTTGGCTATTTCATCTTTCATTTGTTTAAACGTTTGGCGCATTAACTCACCTTCTCCCGCTCCGCCCAATAACTTGGCAGTACCCACTTAGTGTGGTTGCAACATGGAGTTGCGGGAATTGAAAGAACTACTCACTTGAGTAGTTTGGAAAGTTCTTGCTCAGATACTTGCTGGTAGCCGTCTTTAGCAGTGATTACTGCCAAATCCATACCGTTACCGGAGGCTGCATCACGCTGCCCCGATGCGTAAAGGGCGCGTGCCGCGAGTTTCAATGCTTCTATTCGACTCATACCCTCTGTGTAGTTATCTTCTAGGACACCATACATGTATGGAGAGCCTGAACCAGTAGCGCAATAAGTATCAGGAATAGAACCGCCTGCGGAATCAATAGAGTAGACATGGCCGCCATCTTGGTCCACACCTACAATCAATAATTGTACCCAGTGAGGTTTGCCAACTAGAATATTTGCCGTCATTGTTGCAGCACCTTTGACAGTCATTTGCTGTTGTCGGCGAAGTTCGAACAGAGAAATTTCTGCTGCTAGAGTTCTTGAAAGTGATTGTGCATGTCCTACTAGACCTGCAGTTGTTAGAGCAAGGTTTTCTCCGATTTGGAATAACTTCTGCACATTCTTGTTTGCAATAAAGTGACCCATAGTTGCTCGATGGTCTGCGCCTACTACAACTCCTCCATCAAAAGTAATTCCAATTGTGCTTGTTCCGGTCTTTACGACATTCGGTGGTGTATCCATCATCATCAATCATCCTCGGTGGCGACACCTATTGAACTTTGAGCCGCAATTGCTCCCTGCAATCGGACCCTTATCAACCTCACGAAAGGAATTCATGGAATTGTATTGCTCATTATCGGACTTTTTTGAACGAATGATAGGGAGGGGTTCTTGAATCGTCGCCATCCCCGCTAAAATATGGCGAGGAAGATAGAGGAGGATGAGGATGCTCGTCAATACTCTCTCGATGCTTTTTTGAATACCCAAGAGGATTCAGAAGAGAAAGTTCAGACCACTGATTCTGAAGAACCAAATGACATTCCAGCAATGCTTGATTTGGACAATATTGAGTCCACTTCAGTTGAGCCAGCGATAGAAGAAACGATTATTCAACCGATAGTGGATATTAATCCGCTTCGTTCTTTTGAGATGCCCAGTTCCCAGGACAATGTTTCGAAAACAACACCAAAAACAAAATTAGTTTTCCATGATCTAGAAAAAATGTATCCAAACCCACCGATAAAGGATGAGAAAAATGGATTGGTAATTCACAGAGCAGTTTTGCATGACTTAACTGGAATCGGACAATTGATGGATTGGATGAGCGATGACCATGGAGCAATAGTCGAAATTGGCCGCCTGATGAAGCGAGATGTTGAATTCACGACAGCTCTACAGCGACTAAACCAATTCATTGAAGGTGATTTAGGAGGACAAATTATCCAAGTCACTGCATCAAGATTGTTATTTCTGCCACCAGGTTGTCGTGGATTGAAAGGATTGGATGATGAAGCATTTTCAACCGATGCTGTAGATTTGGGACAGAGGCGTTTTTGATGCAACCACAAGCAGTCGATATCCCTTGCCCCATTTGTTCTATAGAGGGCGAAGTAAAAATGATTGCCCACATTGATGAGATTCCATATTTTGGAGAACACACTCAGGTAACCGTTCTTTGCAATGCTTGCGGGTGGAGGCAAACCGACTTTATTCCTGCAGAGGGGAAGAAATCTGGCGCTTGGACACTCGTGATTGATAGCCCGGAGAAATTATCAGCCAGAGTGATTCGTTCATCTTCGTGCACAGTAAGAGTTGAAGAATTGGACCTAGTAGTCAATCCAGGTAGTAATTCAACCGGCTACGTCTCAAATGTCGAGGGTGTTTTGAAACGCTTTGTCGACGTCATTAATATGGTCTTGCGAGATGTTCAAAACGAAGCTTTACAACATGCTGCTGGAGGTATTGAGCAGGGCCTTGAAGATACGATGGAAGCGATTGACAAATTGGAACAAATGTTGATTACAATCGAGTCGATGAAGGAAGAAGGTTCAACTCCGATCACCTTAGAATTGCTCGACCCAAATGGTCATTCAATGATTATTCATGAGGATTCGGTTGAGAGAGAATTGAATGATGAAGAATTAGAGGAACTGCCGGTTGGGCCAGATCCACCAGTAATGTCTACTGATGAATAGTTCACCGGGCGTCAGAGGCAAGGAAGTCTTTGACCAAATGAGCAGTTTGATCTCTCATCTCATGCAGATTGCCGAGCCATGATGTTGCTCTTTCGATACATAGTTGTTTCATTTCTCCAGCCAATAGTTTTCCAGAGCGATAATTAGCATTTATTTCTGCTAAATATGAATCATCATCTTCAAAGAAATACATCATATATTGATAGGCAACATCAATGTCTGGATCTCCACCAAGTCTTCTATGCTCTTCAATAGTGGCTTGGCCACCTGAAAACGCCCGCTTAATTTTCTTCTCGACCGTGGCTAAATCATCTTTCAAAAACAATGTTGTTTTCGGCTGACTGCTACTCATCTTATCGCCAGTTAATCCGACTGCAAAGTGGTGATAAGTTGAGGAAGGAGCAAGTAATCCCATCCCTCCCAGTTTGCGCTCATAATGAAGTAAGGCCATTCGGATATTCCTTTTGTCACTTTGAGTAGCACCAGGAACATGGACAGTCCCCTGTTTAGGACTTGACATAATATCTGAAAATCCAAGATTTTTAAGACACCCCACGATACCATCAAAAATCACTTTTAATCGATCCTTATCCATTCTACCATTAGGTAATTGCCCGAGTATTGCTGCGTTTTCTTCTTGAACTGACAATCCGATCAATAAACCCATTTTTGCATTATTGACATTGAACCAATTAGTTTTCGCAGCAAGACCTCTAGTCAAACGGAGATGGGGGTCTTGGTCTACTCCAACTGGGACTACAATTGGCCGCAAACCACCATATTCATCAGTTTGAGGATGTAGAATATCTCCGACTTGAACCAAAGGTGCTTGGACGTGAGCAAGATTAGTTTCTCCATTGAATCCGTAAATTGATTCCAATTCATTTAGATTGGTTCTCTTACCGAGTTGGAAACCCAACCTTTGAACGATAGGGCGAGAGGATTGGAAGTACACATTTGTTTTCTCGGGGTCCAAACCCAAAGCAGCATAATTTGCAATGTACTCTGCTAATGCGATTTCTCTACCTTTACTAATTGAAACACCACGAGTTGCTTGGCTTTCTAAATCTGCAACTGCAATGGTGACATCGCCCCCATTTTGTTGGAACCACTTTACTTGATCAATAACCATTGAATGACCCATATGCATCTGGCCACTCGGCATTAATCCAGTCAAAACACCAAATGGGTCTCCAGTTTTTTGAGCATCCAAAATCATCTCTAAATCACGATGTGCGAAAACTATCCCTCTGCGATGAAGGCGTGAAGGTGATGGCATCTGAATTGAATCCATAGAAGATAATCCAAACTGTTCAATGATTCTACTGTAATCAGTAGATTGGGCACTACTCCATGGGTCGATAACTAAATCTTCGCTACCCATATTCATTGCCTCTATATCGCTGGTGCTATCAATTAGGCATCAAGGCTTCGCCTTAAGATGGGTCAAATCTGCCCTTTTGTCTTACTGTCTTTTTTGGCCAATGGACCCATCCCTTCCCGCTTTAGCAGATACAACATACCCACTACAGTGGAAGAAGTGATGAGGATAACTGCAACTGGCATCCATGCTGAATAACCATCTGCTAGCCTTGGTTCCACTAACCAGGTGAATTTTATTGAACTATAGTCGGTAAATCCCTTGGACCATAAGAACAAATCTGAGGTGTGGTGGGAGGCGATTGTTACCGCAGCAGAGTGGTTATTCCAAAATTGTGAACGTCCCATTATGTCATGGTAATCTGCTTCTTGGGCAAGTATGATCTCTACTTTGTGACCATTTAGCACTGAAAGATGGAGGTATTCACCACTCACTTGAAACCAACCTTCAGCACTATTTTTAGCACCAGCAATATTTTCCATAGTATAGTTGCCTGACTCGGAATCAATTATTCGAACTTCTGCAACATCAATCCCACCTAGATCGATCTCCCATGTGATTGGAACATTCCACGCCTCTGGTGCAGCCGCATTGCATTGATCAGTCTGTAATGACTCGAAATATAGAATAGTTTGATTATCCTTTTGCATCATCTCATCTGAAAATTCATAACATCTGTCCACAGTCCAATAAGACCAACTCTCTCCCCAAGTAGTAAGCCAAGCATCAGCATCATCATTGAGGTAATTTGCGATATCACGGTCATAGCGAATACTAGCCCCATCCATCCGCCCAACCCAATACAAATTGACTAAACCGCCATCCTCTACTGCACTCTTGACCTCATCAAGTGAACCGATTGTCTGCTCTAAACTTCCACCACGGCGTCCGAGATTATACCAATCCCAAATATCAATAGGTACATCCTGCGAATCATGCCAAGCACTTTCCGTCAACCCATTATCATCTCCGTGAACGACTAATCCTTGTCGTGCAATAATTTCATGCTGCGCCATTGTTAAACTCGATGGAGAGTAAGTCGATATAGTATTATTGCCCCATTTACTTGCACTGATTTTGCTTTCAATATACTCCCTACATTCAATCGCCATTGCACCTGGGTCTAAATTCCATGACAAATGTAGCATTTGGTAGCAACCAAATTCATCACCACTTTCCAATTTATCAGTGGCGAGAGAAGTGGTTAGCCATCCATCATCTTCCCACTCCAGTTCTGCCAATACGGTTGGACTCCAAGTTACACTAATTAGCGTACCAAGAACGAGAATGGTTAGGAGTCTAGAGCCATTGGTCATGAGATTCCCTTGCTCAGTGCTTGCGCAAGCCCCTCTTCATCATTTGCACTCAGCATCATCGAGATGCGCCACAAATGAGCCTTGCAATTAGCCAATGTTAGGTAACACTCAAAGGCAAAAAGCAAGAGGCAACTCTATGCAACCGGACATTCATCTAGTTCAAGCATGGGAAAGTATGCGCCAGCATTGGATTATCAATCCAACTGGCAAAGGGATACCTCCAACACCAATATACAGCCTTCTAAGGTTGGTGATTCCACCAATTATCCGTCCTTTTTTGCGTTTAAAGATTCGCGGCTCACATAATATCCCACGTAAAGGAGCAACTATTCTTGCTGCCAATCACCTTTCCCATGTTGACCCCATTTTGGTGATAGCTAGTTCAAGAAGAACAACCCATTACCTAGCAAAAGATGGACATTTCGACAACCCACTATTGCGTACGGTAATGCACTCCACTGGACAAATTGAAACTCAACGTGAAGCTGGCGCCAATGATGCTTTAGCAAGCGCTGCGGATATATTGGTGGCTGAAAGAGCGCTTGGTATATTCCCCGAGGGTACTCGTTCGAAGCGCACAGATACGCCATTCCTATTGCCAGGTAAAACCGGTGTTGCAAGATTAGCAGCATCATATCCAACCTCAGTGGTAGTTCCAATCGCATTGATTGGAACTCGACAATGTATGCAACCGAAAATTCATAAATTCCCACGCCTATGGAAGAAATTAGATTTTCATGCAGGTGAAGGAATTACTTGGCTGCAATGGCTAGCAGATCCTGCTGGTGGAGATATGGATGCTAAATCACTGAATGCCATCGCTCAGGGTGAAGACCATGAGATTAGAGCCGCATTATCCAAACTATATCGTAAATTTACCGACCAATTAATGGGTTCGATTAGTGCTCTTGGAGCTCCGTGAAAACAATAGATTCAATCTTCGTTTATCCCCACATCACATATTATTAATGAACAGCATGAGTCGACTACAGGAGAGATAGAAGTCATGCCACATACTTTCGCAGAGCATACCCTTCTTCTCATCGATTGCCAAAAAGGATTCAAGGACTCTCAGTGGGGTGAAAGGAATAACCCCTCTTTTGAAATGAATGCAAAATCCCTTCTTCAACACTGGCGAAATTCGAAGCGACAGATTATCCATGTTCGACATTCTTCGAAAGAGCATAATAGTCCATTAGCCCCCCAAGAACCAGGTTTTGCATATTTTGACTGGGCACTGCCGCAAAACGGTGAGGCCGAATTCGTGAAAAGTGTGAACAGTTGTTTCATCGGCACAGGATTAGAACAATTTCTCAAAAGCAAAGGAGTACAAAAACTGGTGATTTTAGGCCTGACCACAAACCATTGTATCTCGACCAGTGTTCGAATGGCAGGTAATTTGGGGTTTGATGTCAAGTTGGTTGGCGATGCTTGTGCTACGTTTCCGCGCGCCTCAATACACGGAGATATGTTTGATGCAGAAATCATTCACCAAACTGCCCTTGCAAGTTTGCACGGTGAATTTTGTACCGTTGTCGATGCGGAAAGTTTCACATCAAGTTGAGCATAAGCCCTTTACTTCAATGTTAGCAGGTTGAATCAGAGACGCTCTGATATTTCTTCAACAACTTGTCCCGTATACTCAACTTCTTTCTGATGTACTTTATATCTGAATGCATATCTGAGACTACCCACGGAAATGGACCTGTTTACGAGGGCATGTTATTGAGTCGGATTTCTCAAAAGAGGTGACATCCATCAATACTTGATAAATTGTAGCGTTATTCTTGTTCTGTGAGAGAAGTTGACACTGCGATTGGCATCCTGACTTTACCAAAGGAACTAGCGCAGGACAAAGTAGATGCTGAAATTAAAGGAATAGAATTATTCAAACAAATTATTGATTCCTCAAAAAAGTGGAAAGTGAATGATGCGATTGCACGGAAACCGATTATCCATTGCAAGGTTGGAGAATTAACTATCAAATTAAATCCTTTCCAGACAATCCTAAATTCATATCTGATAAATAATTTTCATTTCGTTTTAACCATAAACAACTGTAATGTGTGTGTTCTTAAATCTCATAAAACTGGTACTGCCGTTATTGACTCGATGATCAGTTTCTTACTTCTAGGGGATGCGGGATGGCCTATAGAATCAACTCCTACGACCATGGAAGAGGTCTCTACTGAACAACTTCTTGTTAACCGCTACACACAAATTGACTTCGATAAGGAGAAGAAAAAATACTCCTTTTCCACAAATGACAAAGAGCAACTAATCTATGCAATTAATAAAATTGAGAATGGAAATACGTGGGAAGGTCTAGCTGCAATAATGCGAGTTGCAAGAACGAAATATGTTTGCGCTATGTGGACAATGAGTTATGTTGTCAATGAGATTAAACCCTTTATCGACACATGTAATGATCTACAAATCGCTCAATATTTAGAAAACCCTTTTGAGCCTGCAGACAGTATATTCCTGAAAAAAATGATCATGATTAGTAATGTTTGAATTGGTAATCCTCAAGTGCTGCCAATGCCGGCTTTGAAATGGTGATAGTATGCAGACCTACCTAGACCTCATCCAAACTATCCTCGACGAGGGTGAAGACAAAGGCGACCGCACTGGTACAGGGACAAAATCTGTATTCGGTCACCAGATGAGATTTGATTTATCAGAAGGTTTTCCAATGGTGACGACAAAGAAACTTCATTTGAAATCTATTGTCTATGAATTACTGTGGTTTCTAAAAGGAGATACCAATGTTCAATATTTGCAAGAAAATGGAGTTCGTATTTGGAATGAATGGGCTGATGATAACGGCGACTTAGGACCTGTTTATGGCAAACAATGGCGCCAATGGGAAGCAAAAGATGGCACAATAATTGATCAAGTTGCTGAGGCCGTTGAAATGATCAAGAACAATCCGAACTCACGCCGAATCATTGTATCGGCGTGGAATGTCGGTGAGTTAAAAGAAATGGCTTTGATGCCATGCCATGCCCTTTTCCAATTTCATGTAGCAAATGGTAAACTAAATTGTCAACTTTATCAAAGAAGCGCTGATGTATTTCTTGGAGTTCCGTTCAACATCGCTTCCTATGCACTTCTAACCCATATGATGGCTCAAGTCTGCGGCCTACAAGCAGGAACATTTGTTCATACTCTAGGGGATGCGCACTTGTACAATAATCACCTTGAACAAGCAAATTTGCAACTTAGCCGTAAACCATTGCAATTGCCTAAGTTGAAATTGAATCCTGAAGTCATGGAGATTGATCAATTTGATTTCGATGATATTGAGATAATTGGCTATCAGCACCACGAGCACATCAAGGCTCCAATTGCAATTTGAGGGATATTTATGTTGACAATGATATACGCATGCGACAGCAATGGAGCTATTGGCAAAGATGGAGATTTGCCGTGGAAGCAATCTTCCGACTTACAACACTTCAAGCGCGTAACCATCCGTAAAACAGTGGTAATGGGTAGAAAAACATGGGATAGTTTACCATCTGGCGGATTACCGAATCGAAGAAATATTGTGATGTCAAGAACTCCACGTCAAGATGTTGAAGTAATGAGTTTTGAGCAAATTTTAGAACTTTCTGAAGATGAAGAACTGATCATTATCGGTGGTGGAGAGATATATTCCTTATTCTTACAACACTGTAAGGAAATACACAGAACAATAATCCACACCAAAGTTGAGGGTGCTGATACGTTTGCCCCTGATATCTCTGAACTTGGGTTTTACTTAATTGGAGAGAACCATCAATCCCCTGGGCCAAAAGACCAGCATTCAATGACTTTTCAACATCTTATTTGTTGAGAAGTCAACAAAAACTTACTTAGGCCACTAATCGGCTTTATATTCAGTAACTCTAATTCCAAGGCGACCGGTTAGGGCCTCTCTTTTCATTATTCTTTGGTACTTCTTTTCGAAGGCTGATTTCAAATCAATATCCATTGCGATTGAATGTCCCATCAACAAGATCAATATGTCTGCCATCTCTTCAGCACACTCTTCTATTGGTTTACCTTTAGTAATTGCAGCAGATAATTCTCCGAGTTCTTCAACTGTTAGAGCGATCCTATATCCCATGTCATGTCCATTCTTATTAGCGAAATCATGCTTATGATGGAAGGCTGCTACCCTCTTCATCATTTCTTCCCACTCATCACCAGCTTGATGATTCATCCATTTGTCAACACTTGCTTCAGTCATTAACCATTGGTTATCATGGGCAGGGCATCAACCTTGCGTCAGCATATCTATGACACACTGCCACACCGGTGCTAGTCTTTTGTTAGCCTCTGCTGATACAGAAAGATGAGATAGGTCTGCCGCGTCATTGCCTGGCTCTCTACCGGCTGCCCAATTTGATGAAATACAGACTGCTGCGTAAGGGATTTTCAGTTCTCTAGCTAATTTCGCTTCACGCGGCATGGTCATCCCAACCATATCTCCACCAAGTTTCTCAATTGCGTTTACTTCGGCACGTGTTTCAAATTGTGGCCCATGAGCTAACCAATAAGTATAGTGCAATTTTTCGGAATCTGAAAATGATTGTGCTCCACGCAGACTATTGAGCAAGATATCATTCAGTTCACTACTGAATGGTTCAGTCACCGATGTGAAGGTTGCATCTTCATGATGGAAGGTACTTGCAACGCCTGTGAAGTCTATGTACTGGTCAGCGAGGGCAACTTTTCCTGGTGGAAAATCTGCTGAAATAGCTCCAACTGAACATACTGCCATTATCGCTTCACAACCACTATCAACTAAAGCGCTGATATTTGCCCTATGCTCAATCATATGCGGTGGTTTACTCGCATTGCCTTGGTTGTGATGGCGTTGTAAGAAAATCAATTCCTTTTCGACCTCACCGCTACTAAGTCTCAAACAAGTTAGTGGCACACTGCCCCAATTTGTTTCGACGACTAGGTCGTCTCTTCGCTCTAAAGTCAATCCCGCCTCGGTTAATTGTTGACCAAATGTCATTTCAATTAGGCCGGTGCCTCCGATAACTGCTAACCTCTGCATAATATTCGCCTACCGTCCTACATTGTCAAACCTACGGCTCAACAACATCGTGGACCTTGCTTTCGCAGGCATTCAAAGAGAACGGGTTCTCAAGGAATCATTCGTTAAGACGAGCGATCAAATCAGCCTTCTTTCCAGAAACAGGTTTTCCAGCAGCCTTCAATAGTTCCTTCAGTTCTGCAACTGTCATTGAACTATGGTCGGCACTAGGAGTGGCCTTTTCAGCAGGTGCTTTCTTAGCAGCTTTTGCTTTTGCAGGTGCTTTCTTGGCAGGTGCTTCTTCAGCAACTTCCTTTTCAGCAGGTGCTTCTTTAGCAGGTGCTTTCTCAGATTTAGGTTCAACTGCTTCGACTGCATCAAGAATAGAAGGTGCATCTGCAACTTCTTCCTCTTCCGCTTCTTCTCCGTCCATTGCTGCTGCCATTGCTGCAGCCTTCTTGGCCTTCAATTCAGCATCTTGGCGAGATTCATTTGCATGGATGTCGTCTAAGGTTGGTCCCTTTTCGTTAGTAACACCTTCTTGTAGAAGTTGGCTCTTATGAATTGCCACTGACTTAACTGGGTAAATTGGCTTAACTGCGTTGAGAATTTCTCCCTCTAATTCGCCACCAAGAATTGATTCTTGGATCTTGGAGAAGGTATTCTTAGATGCATATGCACGAATCACTTCTGCTGCTTTTGCACGCATTGCTTGCTTTACTGAAGTTTGAACTCGCTTTTGAGTAATAATCAAAGGCTTCAAACGAACCAGGTAACCGTCAGTAGATACTACATCAACTACATCGTCAACCTTACCACGGTAGCGGCGGATTTGACGGCGTGTGTGATCTGTTTGGTGATGGTGACCAATGAATGTGGTCAATGCATCTCTTCCAACTACTTCAGTAACTCTGAATCTAAGAATAATATGCATTTTAGTAAAGTCGCCATTGAATTCTTGCAATGTCATCTCATAAATACGGCCCATAATGTGGTCGTCAGACTCACCGATTGTTTCTCCAATTTGCTTAAAGTCCCATGGATGTCGAGGTGCACGAATAGTGTACCATCTCTTCATCTTCCACTTGTCACGTTGCTTACGTGCTGATGCACGTGCTCTTGCTGTTACTTTTTTCGCCATTGAATTCACTCTCGGTGTTGTCTTGCGGGGGCTACCCCACTTGCATTCTGCCGTCTAACCCCCCCTATATGAACAGCCCCCTCTATTTTGGATAGTGGAAACGAATGATTGACCGCTTGTTTGGAGGTTAGTATCAAATCCTTTCCGCCCTACCCTCACCCATGCCAGTTCATCAACTCACATGGAGAGCGACGGCCAGCGGCATGGAAGACGAGATGGTACTAGCTGAAGCATTAGCCACTCTCATCGGCGATGAAGAGGCAGTTGAGATAGAACAGACCAACTCTTACCACGGCTCCCCCATCCACATAGTTTCGGCCAGATTAACTCGCTCCGGACCTGCACAAAAGGCACTATCAAATATCGGAAAGGAAAACCTAAAAGTTATTTTGTCGGAATTAGATACCCGGTTGGATGAGACTAATGTTATTCACTTCCGATTAGATCAAAGTGACTTAATCAGTGGTATTTTGACATTATCGCAACCCGGAGGGCAAGCGACCGTCAAAGGGCAAACCAAAATCCAAGTATACCCTGGGCAAAGCCCCTTAGTTGAGGCTAAAAGCACAATTCAAAAGGCAATTGAATCATCTAATTGAGTCATTTTTCCAAGCACCATCATAAGAAATGTTGAGATTGTCCATCCAACGATTAATGTATGTCTACCCCCTCAGCAGGTTTGAGGAATACCCATGACACATATTGTAACATCCGCTTGCGTTGACCACAAGTACCAAGAATGCGTTGCTGTTTGCCCTGTAGAAGCATTCAGAGAAGTCGATAAATACCTAGTTATTGACCCGGATGAATGTATCGATTGTGGTGCATGTATCCCAGAATGTCCAGTAGATGCGATTTTCACAGACACAGATATTCCAGAAGGCGAAGAAGCATGGGAAGAACGTAATGCAGTAGAGTCTGTTGGTGCTGAAATCGCAGAAGGCGATTCTCCAGTTCTTGCTGAATGAGATTCACATCTTACCCACTTATCCCATGTATTGGACTTCCCAATGTTCTTGAAGTAAATTAATTTGGACAGGTTGATTGTAATGGTAAAGGAAACTGATTTTTCAAAGTTTAGGCGCGGCAGTGACTTACTAAAGCGTGGATTTGCACGTATGCAACAAGGTGGCGTCATCATGGATGTCGTCAATCCTGACCAAGCTGCAATCGCTGAAGATTCTGGAGCTGTTGCTGTAATGGCACTAGAAAGAGTTCCTGCTGACATCCGCAGAGATGGTGGAGTCGCCAGAATGAGCCATCCCGATATGATCCAAGGAATTCTCGATTGCACATCTATACCGGTAATGGCAAAAGCAAGAATCGGCCATGAAGGAGAAGCAAGAATCCTCGAATCAATGGGCGTAGACATGGTTGATGAAAGCGAAGTACTGACACCCGCAGACCCGTTCTTCCATATTTCTAAGAAAGATTATGACATCCCATTCGTATGTGGAGCAACGGAATTAGGAGAGGCTGTTCGCCGTATATGGGAAGGGGCTGCAATGATACGCACCAAAGGGGAAGCAGGAACTGGAAATGTAGTCGCTGCTGTCACTCATGCTAGATTGATAGATCAGGAGATTAAACAACTACAATCTCTTGATGACTCGGGAATTGATCAAACAGCAGAAATTATTATCGACAGATATAGAGTATTGGCAAACCACTCTAAACTACCAGGGAATCATCAGTTTACACCTTTTGGAGCAATAGACAAAAAGATGCACGGCGAAGTTAGAGAAATCCTTGAAGAAGTTAGAACAATGGGCCGGCTACCTGTAGTCACATTCTCCGCTGGCGGCATCGCAACGCCGGCTGATGCATCACACATGATGCGTCTTGGCATGGATGGAATTTTCGTCGGCTCTGGTATCTTCAAATCCGAAGACCCGAAAACAATGGCTGAGGCAATTGTTCTTGCCACCGCTCACTATGATGATGCAGAAAAGGTAACTCAAGCGATGGCAATGATGGCTGGAGCGGCAATGAAAGGCGATGAACTTGAAACTCTAGAAATTCGCTACGACCAACGTGGAAATTGAGCACAACGCTTCCAAATACAACCATTCGATAGAATGGTTAAGCAAGTGGGTCGCCAACTCCAACTTCACCTAATGTCCAGCGTAATGTCTTAATTACTCCATCTAAGGCTTTATGATTTCTTGCTGCTTCCTTCATTCCTTCTCTGTCTCCAGAAGACTTGCATTCCTCAAACCAATTCTTCCATTGGTTGCGTTTTGCTTCAGCACGAGTGAGCATTTGCTCAATCTCATCCCAAGTTCTCTCATAGGTTCTTTCGACCGCCTGGTCACCTGGTGGAATACGATTCATAATTGGGCCCGAAGTGCAACGGTATATGAGTAATACGGCTACATTATTCGTAACCAATTCATCTATTCAAGGAATCCTTTGATCGCTAATATCTATTTCAGCAGCAATTTCGCAATTATCACCTATTACGACATTATGCAATTTAGCCCCATTACCGATTACTACATTTTGGCCAACCACTGAATTGGTAATAGTTGAATCTTGGCCGACTTTACACCCAGACATAAGCAATGAATCGGAGATTTTCACATTCTCTTCAATATGACAATTAGAAGAGATGACACTACTAACAACATCACCCAGTATTACTGCACCAGCCATACAGAAACCATTGCCTGGAAGAACGGAACCATTTGGCATAGGGAATGGTAATTCATGCATTCGCTCCACTAGAGTTGATTGAGCGTTTAGCAATTCCATCGGATTTCCGACATCGAACCAAACACCATCGATTGTCTTGGCATACATCGGCCAATTCATTTCTAGTACCAATGGGAATAATTGTTTACTAAAATCAAATTTCTCACCCAAAGGTACCAATGCTAAAACCTCAGGTTCTATGATGTATAATCCTGCATTTATCACATTACTAAACGCTTCTTCAGGACTTGGCTTTTCCTTGAATCTACTGATGTAGCCCTCGCGTAAATCTCCATCCAATTCACCATTGTGTGCCGCTGATAAACCAACAATACCAAAATCGCTTGGGTCTTCAACTTCCCAAAGTGCCATAGTAACCTTTGCACCACTTTGTTTGTGAGCTGCTAATAGACCCGATATGTCAAATGATGCGACTGAATCACCCGAGCCAACAACAAATGTTTCTGTCAATAAATCACCCAGAAGACGAACACTCCCCGCAGTGCCCATTGGAGAATCTTCTTGATTAATTCGCGCTGAAATCTCTCTTGAATGAGTTTTCATTGATTGCATTGGCCAATTGGACACATGCTTTTGCAGTTGTTCGCCTCTATATCCGGTGGTGACAATTAAATTGTCAATACCAGCCTCTATCATCGCATCTTTAACGAAATCAATAACAGGGCGACCTAGGACTTCAACCATGGGCTTTGGACGAGTCAAAGTCAAGGGACGTAATCTTGAACCTTGACCACCGGCCATTATGACCCCGTACATCATTTCACCTCAACGACGACGGTTCTGCATATTTATTCGGCGCATTCCTGCTTTCTTGGAAGATTTACCCATAGCAGGTCGTGATGCTTCACCACTATCGCTACTACTTGTTCCTCCAATTTTCAATACACCAGATGAAAGTAGACTACTTACCATGCCGTCAGCAACATCTGCTGAACTAGCACCGGTTGACATTTCGTTTTTAACGGATTGATTGTGATCAATGATCCAAGATTCTCTTTCTTTCTTAGCCATTTGTAACTGGTCACGTGCTTTGTCGACATCCTTCATCAACTCAACAGTCTTTTCATGCATTTCATCTGCTTTCTTTCTGAAATCAAGATATTCTTCATGGAATCTGTCTCCTTCTGCTTTGAGGAAATCTCGATGTGCGAAAACTTCATCCAATTCTTTGGACTTCTCGGTTACTCTCACAACTGCTTCTATCATTGCTTTATGTGCTGCGTCTGCTTCTGACTTTAGGATTTTTATTGACCCATCCAAGTCAGACAAATCAATATTAACCATATCAAATTCTGCAACCTCTGGCTCTAATTCTGCAAGACGGCGGTGTTTTAACTTGAGGTTAGCCATCATTTCTCTCTCTTTCTTAGGACCAACACTTGATGTTTCGAAGGTAGTTTCCAAATTATCAATCTCTTGCTTTAGTTGCATAAACTCAGCTGTAGCAGAACGCTTCTCGTTCTTTTCTCCACGGCGACCCTTTACTTGAGAAATGAGTTGGCGGATTTGGTCCTGCATTGCATTTCTCTTTTCTTTGAATAATTTAATCTCAGCACGAATAACCTTTACTTCGGAAAGGACAAGAGCGGATTTCTCCCTGTGTTCCTTGAATTGTGCTTGAATTGAATTGCGCTTATCCGCACTCTGTTTAGCGGAATCACTGAATGAATTTCTGGTTTCGCGTAGTTTGCGAACCTTTGCTTCCATTGTTTGAAGTTCTTCGTGAAGGGCCGCATCCGGCTTCTCCTCCGCTTCCTCTTTCATTCCGCGCATGACTCTTCCACAGCATTTACCATTTCAAGGCTATGGATGGTACGCCAAAGCAATTTGAGCAAATTATTGGCCAAATATGACATACATTTCCATAAATATAGCGCTTAATAATCCAATAGCCCCCAGTAAATTAGCAGTAATAGATCCGGAAGATCTCACCATAGACCTAAATTCGGATCTGACCCTAACATTGATCTGCCTTCCCACTAATAACTCACCACTTGGTTGTTCAAGACGAACTGAGACTGTTGCTTCTCCCGTAGTAGTAGGTAATAGTGACTGCCAAGCGACTGTACCGTCCCTTAGTAAACCACTCATCACATCTAGAGTATCATCATCACCTTGTGCATGGCTTGGTAATGCTCTATCTGACCACCAGTATTTTTCACCAGGCTGTAACCTATATGTCAAAGCAACATCATTGGGCCGGAAGTCCGGTGTTTGAACCCTAAATACAACTGTTCTTTCTGTATCACCGAGATTATGAATTATTGTAAACAGGTTTGCTCTATCGGTAACAACATTTTCCAAATCCACCTCGAATACTAAATCTTTCATTGCGGGATTATTACCAACTTCAATTTCATGTTCTAAACGGTCTACCATTCGGAAGAATGCTGGGCATTTCCTTGACACATGCTCTATCAATAAAAGCCAGACTTCCAATGTGAAAACTGGGTGTGAAACGATTAGTTTTAATCCCTCGGCATTCAAGATTTCAGATAATTCGGAAATCATTGCACCTCTATCTAGACCCCCGAAGTGCCTGTACAATGTCATCAACAATTTCTCTCTTGCAAAATCGACTTCAACATTTGGATGAATATTTACTTCAATACTTTTTATGAAATCAACATATTGTACTCGCATCAATGGATCCATATGTGTCATTAGAAGATCATTGAATACAGAATTAATTGTTGAGGGATGAATCGCAGGGTCATATGCATCTAGCAGCCCAGTTCTTTCAACCATGCTAAATTGGTGAGAACGTGTTGCCAAGAGCTGACCGATTGATACTAGCATCAATGAGAATGAACCCAATAAGAATATCATTCCAGAACTATTCTCAGACCCGATGTAAAAAATAACAACCAATAATAGAGCACTGGCCATTGCAAATAGCAGACCGGAATTTGTTTTGCTAGTAGAACGCTTCATTCTATCGACAAGTCCATCATATCCCTGTAATGATTGAACTGGCCGGTGAGCATCATTTGAACTTTTTACTTCTTCATTAAACACGCGTAATGAGAGTCCCACGCGGTGTCGATGAACCATTATGGACAAAATATAACCAAACAGTATTACGAATGTGATAGCGACTAAGGTAATGGAAAAGGTAAACCCTATTGTCGGCTCTATATTTTCTAACCACCATTTTGGCGAACCGGTAGAAAAGGCCCACGCAATAAAATACGTAAAGATAGCAAAAGCAGGTAAAAACAATATGATTCTAAGACCAAAACTGATGACTTGCCTATCGATGGCAAGGAATATAGCCTCCCAACCTTTGACTGTTGCTTTTTCACCGATTGAAGAGATGGTCCTTAGTTTAGAAAAGAGCCCACTAGTACCTTCCGACTCTTCTTCCAGAGTGGTTTGTATCGTCTCATCCTCCCCCTCCATAGCAATAGGCAAGGGATGCTACTTTTTATCATTGTCCGGTATTAAATGAATCAACAGCGTATTAATATTTTTTCTGCGATACTTTCAGACAGTTGTAGATGAACTCCATCGGATGTCTGCCAGCGACCGTCTTGCTTTTTGACGACGGTTCCAATTGTCACACCTAAATCGTTCAATGCTGTCAATGCAGATTCGCTTAGAACCATCATCCGAATATCACCTTCGCTATTATCTGGAAGAGCACTCATTGGACGCATCCCACTAGCTAATTGATTAATTTTTGATGCCAACTCCTCTCTTGCAGGAGGTATTTCCCTACCAGAGGGGTCAATGTTTGGTTTATCTAGCAGTAATGTTAGTGCGATTTCCAGATCATCATCTATCGCATGCTCGAGCCTACATGCTGTTTGGTGAACATTTCCGAAAAATGGTAATTTGTCCAACAGAACTTCTGCTAATCTATGTCTTCTTTTCATTTGTTGGCCCATTGCAAGCCCTAATTCAGTAAGACTAGCCCCTTTGTAGGGAATGTAATCTACAAACCCTTTTGATGCTAATCTCTGAACCATTTCTGTCGCTGAAGCAGGTGACACTTTTAGAGAACTAGCTAGGTCACCGGTTCTTACTAATGCTTGCGGATTAGTTTCATAAAAGGCATACATTGTCTCCAAGTATTCATCTTCAAACTCTTGAAAATGGCCACCCATGATAATCCCAGTTCCCTCTCACCAATCAACCCTTGCTTATGGAGAATTTGCTTTGAACACGACTTTACATGCAGGACATCGTACTGAACCGGAATAATCGGTTGGAACTCGTAACGCTTGAGAGCAATCCGGACAGGAAACCTCTTTCTTTTGTTGCTCCTCAATTTCCTCAATTTCCTCGACTTCCTCTTCTTCTTGAGGAGACTCATCTCTTGAAGTAACATCAAACCGGTTTGAACAATCTGGGCACCTAACCGTACCAGAATATGATGCTGGAACCCGCAGTTGCCTAGCGCATTCAGGGCAACCAACTTGCACTTTTCTGTCAGTACTAGATACTGCAGTTTTTGACTTTGTAGCCGATTTCTTGCTCTTTGGAGTTTTGCTTTTAGTTGCAGAACTTGAAGGTGTTCTCTCACTTGAAGAGTTTTTGAGCCTCATTGCAAGAATTACTACACCTGCGATTGCAATACCGGATATGAGTCCAACCCATGGAATTTCGTATGATTGGGAAGAAGAACTTACTCCGGAAGTATATGACTGGCTTGAAGTGAATATCTTCTGGTCAATGCTCCATTTAGCAGTCAAAACAACTTCAGAACCGGAGGGCCAATCAATTGTTAAAGTAATTTCTTTTTCTTCACCTGCTAACAGGAGTTCAGTCTCACTTTGAACTAATAAATTGCCATTACCATCCATTAAGAGTATTTGTCCAGAGATACCATCGACTAAACCGCTATTTGAAATCTTGATAGTGATACTAGTCTCATCACCGAATGTTGGATCTCTTGGAGAACTAAGAGGATTCATTTCAACAGAATACTCGGGTCTCTCAGATGGAACTGACTTTGTCGCAGAAGTCGGACCAGGACCTATTGTCCAATTTATTGAGTTAATGCGAATTACTACTTTATCCGCATCTACGTGCCCAATTACATATTGTCCAGAGGTCAACCCAGGATATACTGTAATTACTGAATCATATGGATAAACTTCTGAACCACCTGAATCATATCCCAGTCTTAATTGAATATCTCGTTCAACACCAGTATCAAGATCGATTTGCCATGTGAATGATATCCCATTAGCCGAATCCCATTCAACTGTACTAATCTGTGGTGCAAGGCTTTGTTGCTCCGAAACAGGGATATTGAGAACTCCCTCCAACCCAACATCTATCGCACCATTTGAAGAAACTAACGACCAATTTACTTGAGTTTGCCCGGTAGAAACCATTTGAATTGAAACTGAGACTTCACCAGCAGCATCTAATGCCAAACTTAACGGTTCACTCAAACTAACAACGCCATTAATTTCACAGCGTAATTGCACCAATCCACTACTATCGCCATGATTTCTAACCAACATTGAGAAAGTTGCCATGTCGCCTTTATGCCAAGGACCACCCAATACTGCAGGAGTGGATGACCCGGCTGCTTCAAAAGCCGCGGCGGTCATTGATAGCATTGAGGATACTGAACTGATTGAATCATCCCAAATCCTCTGCCCATCAGTTTGGCAGGTGAGAGTTCCTGGGCGTGCAGAGGCACTGATTGAAATTGTAGAATTAGTACTATTGGAGAGGTATAGAGCTTGTGAATATTCAACTTCGCCACCACTGAAAGTGCAAATTATTGTTCCGTCATAATCGACATCTCCACTATTTGCAACCGATAGGTTCCACTGTGCTACGCCACCTGCCGTCACATCTGTATTCAGGTGCACTAATTCCATGTCAATTCTAGCCAATGGAGGTGGGCCCACCTCAAAGTTACTATTATGAACGAGTTCAGATTGCGATGCTGGCGGGTTCAAGATGGAGACATTTACTGTATAATGAGAAGTTATGTCAGAATTAGTTTCAAGAAATTGAGAAGAGGAGGAAAATTGAGCATTCGTAGTATTGGCAGCCCCAAATGTAATGTTTGACATATGAGAGTCAAGAACTCCTTGACCATTAATATCGACACTAACATTGCTTGACCACTGTAAATCTCCAAGATTCTCTATGGATGCACTAATCATTAGATAATCGCCATCCCTAATACTGGCATTACCTGTCGGATTCCCTGCCATATCGACTGGAATTAATTCGATTCCCGTAATTGATAATTGCGCTGGGCGAAGCCGTTGGATTGTTCGATTAAATCCAGCGACATTGTTTGAATCTTCAACACCAACATCCCCTATCATGGTGACTATAAGGTTTGAATATCCGTATGGCATATTAGAGAATGTGTAATTGACAAAAGTACTGCCGGATGCTAATACGGTGTAATTGGTTGACTGGTTGTGAAGTTCTGTACCTTCTAGCGTAGAAATCACTACATTTACTTCAATTTCAGCATCTAATCCACTCTGCTCAACAATGGTAAATGGAACTTCTAAATCGCTATCTTCAAAGGTTTCCATCTCACCAAGTAAAATACTACTTACTTGAATTACTGCACCGCCACCAGAAGCAGAAACCAATGGTGCTAATATCACTGCAATTAGTAGAGCACAAACTAAGTTTGTTACTATGTTTGGTGATGACATGCGCTCCCCCATATCACCACCTATGCGTAAGGGGTTCTTCACCTTCACGCCAAAAGATGCGTGAGCGCCATGTTTATTCTATGTTGAAAGGTCGCCCAAGAATGTATGACACCCGACGAGTTGGTAAAAATCACTCCCGATTTGTTGGCTCGTGCCATTTTACATCGGCGAGAGAGACTAGCAGAGGTTATTCCAGAGCAGTTAGATGCTCGTCAGGAAGAGTTAGAAATCGCGGTTCCTTTGACTAGAATCGCCAAGGGAAAACGCGATGATTTTGATAAGCAAATAAATCAAATCACTGACAAATGTCTTAACTCTCAAAATAAAGCAAACCAAATATTTTCCAAATTGAAAAGTGATATTCAAGTTGCTGATACAGAGAGTAAGCAGAATGGATTTGATACGCTATTACAGCAGTATAAGGAATCCAATGAAAATCACGATCAACAAACAATCGTTTTAGAACAAATGAGGTATTTAGCAATAGAACAATTTGACAACATCTCTAGCAAAGATAATTCCGACAGCGAAATGGAATCAATAAAATCACAGCACAAAGAGTTACTAGATGCCATTACTCAATCTGAAAAGTTCCACACTGAATTATTGCCATTACATAATGAGAAACAATATTTCAATAATACTTACCTTGAAAATGAATCGATGAGAAGAAGAGCAGATTCACGAACGGCATTGCTTAGCCATGCCCTTGATTCTAGTGAGAGAGGTATTGAACATTGGCAACAATTAATCGACAAAGGCTTTGATAGGCTGCTAGT
>Ga0307986_10000133_pt1 | contig 52223 bp, 82 predicted proteins | sample EllFjometageno82_FD_203170 | JGI IMG/M metagenome (GOLD analysis project Ga0307986, IMG submission 203170) | Marine microbial communities from Ellis Fjord, Antarctic Ocean - #82 | ecosystem: Environmental > Aquatic > Marine > Unclassified | place: Southern Ocean | collected 2014-10-09 | reverse complement strand
CTATGGGTCACTATCTAGATTTTAATAAAATTAAAGACTATAAAAAATCTTTAAATTCTATTTGGATTAATCAAATGTTTCAACATGAATATAATCCAGTGCACGTTCACCAAGGTTCTTTGTACACAGGTCTATCAAGTGTGATGATTTTAAAATTACCAGAATCTTTTGGAGTAGAATATTCTTCAGAACAAAATCCAATGAATGGTAAGCTACAAATTATGGGTTCCGTATCAGGTCAATTTGCAACTTGTGATTATTCTCCCAATATTAAAGAGAGAGATTTTTATATCTTTCCATATGATGTTAGACATTGTGTCTACCCTTTTAATGGACCAGGATATAGAAGAACGTTGTCTGCAAACATGGATGTAGAATACAACCCAATAATGAATAGAGGAAGGGACTAATGTTAGAGCCTCATTACCAAATATTTAAAAACCGATTAAAAGAAGTAAAGTTTAAAGATATGAAAACATTATTTCCTACAATGGATAAATTTAAAAGTGAAGTAAATCCTGATATGGAAAAAAATGGATTACTATGTCCAATTGTATTAGATAAAGATGGTGTTACTATTAGAAGCGGCACTCATCGCTATGAGTATTTTAAAGATAAACATGAAGCCACTTTATGTTATGTAGGAGTAAATGGAGATGAAACAAAATTTTTTCAATACTTAAATGTATTTTGTTGGAGAAATCATCCTGTACAAAAATCAGATTTTTTAAAATCAATGTATGAGAAAGGACAGATATAATGTACGAAAATAAAATTATAACAGAACCTAAATGGAAAAGTTGGATAATACAAACTACAACACCTTTGTTTACACCAGAACAATGTAATCAAATTATTGCATCAGGTAGAGCACAGAAACCACAAGAAGCACAAGTAGGTATGAATAAACCAGGAGGTGGAACCGATACAAAGAAAAGAGTAACGACTATTAGTTGGATTCCATTTAAAGAAATGGGACATATGTATCAGGATCTAAATACATTCATACAAAAAGCAAATGAAAATCATTTTGGTTTTGGAGATATAAGAGTTACGGAGAATGCACAGTTTACAGAGTACCCTGAAGGAGGGTTCTACGATTGGCATATGGATTGTGATGTGAACATGCAGCACGAACCCCCTGTAAGAAAAATATCAATGACTTTATTATTGAATGATCCTTCAGAGTTTGAAGGTGGAGATCTAGAGTTAATGGCTCCAGGTAAATTTGCAAATCTTAAACAAGGTCATGCAATTTGTTTTGCATCGTTTTTAAATCATAGAGTTAATCCAGTTACCAGAGGCATGAGACAATCTCTTGTTGTTTGGTTTGGAGGTAAACCATTTAGATGATTAGAGAAGAATTTTTTCCTACAAGTGTTTTTGGTAAAGACATAAAATTAGATAATGATAAGTTGGCACAAGACATTATCAACTGGTCTAATCAAGATCAGGGATTACAGAAAACAAATTACAAAGGATGGCATTCTACGACCGACATGGCATCAAAGCCAGAGTATCAACCTTTAGTTAACGAACTAATGATTATGTGTAAAGATATGTTTAAAGAAGAATGGTTAGATAGAGAACCCGTCCTTGGTAATATGTGGGCAAACATCAATCCTAAAGAAGGAATGAACCAACCCCATATACATCCAAACTCATTATTCTCAGGTGTGTATTATATTAAATCAAACCCTAAAGCTGGCAGACTTAAAATATATGACCCAAGACCTGGAGCACAAATAGTAATGCCTGCAAGAAAAGAAGGTCAACCTCCAAAACATTTATGGAGAGATGCAAATATTGATCCTATTCCAGGACGTATTATAATGTTTCCTGCTTGGTTGTGGCATAGTGTTGAACCTAATCAATCAAATGATTTAAGAATATCAGTAAGTTTTAATTTTATACAACAAGGATTTTGATGTTAGTTCATAAAAATAAAATGATGTTTAGAGATTGCAATAAGTTTTTAAATACTGAAAAAGGTAAAGACGCTCAAAAAGATAATGATGGATATAAAAAATTAAGAGATAACATAGGTGAAAAAGGAATGATTAATCCTATCTTGTGTATAGAAGAAGATAATATGTATAAAATATGTATTGGTATGAGAAGATTTATAGCTGGATTAGAATTAGGTATGACAGAATTTGAGGTTAAAGTATTACCTAATGATACTCGGGATTTATTAGTAAAAGAAAAACAACAATATAGGCATACAGATGTTCAATAAATATCAAGTAATCAAAGGTGCAGTTAGCTACGAACTAGCTAATTTTATATTTAACTACTTCTTACTTAAACGAGATGCAGTTAAGTATATGTACGAAAACAACATAACATATGATAATGGTATGTTAGGTACATGGGGGGACACACAAATACCAAACACTTACTCTCATTATGCAGACCCTGTGATGGAGACTCTATTGATGAAAGTATTACCAGTCATGGCCCAGGAAACGGGGCTGCAATTAGTTCCAACGTATTCTTATGCAAGAATATATAAGAATGGGGATGAATTAAAAAGACATAAAGACAGACCAAGCTGTGAGATATCTACAACGATAAACTTGGGTGGTGAGCCATGGCCAATATTTATTGATGGAACAGGAGCGGATAATGTTATTAATGAAAGACAAAATTTAGTTAAACCCGGTGCTCCGGAAGGCACAAAAGTCTTGCTTGAAGTAGGTGATATGCTAGTATATAGTGGCTGTGAACTTGAACATTGGCGAGAGCCTTTTGACGGGAACATTTGCGGTCAAGTATTTCTACATTATAATCATGTAAATGGCCCATTTGCTGAAAAAAACAAATTTGATGGAAGACCTATGTTAGGGCTACCAGCATTTGTAAAATAATATTATAATGGGTTTATATGTTAACAAAAATTACTCTAAAACCAGGTTTAGATAAACAATCATCAGATACTGGCGCTGAAGGAAGATGGGTCAATGGTGACTACATGCGTTTCAGATATAGTTATCCTGAAAAAATAGGTGGGTGGTCTCAATTAACAGCAAGTAATTTAGTAGGTGCAGGTAGAGATCAGCATGCTTGGGTCGATAATGCTGGTAATAAATATGTAGCAATTGGTACTAACAAAATGCTTTACATTTATTTTGAAGGCGCTGTGTATGACATCACCCCAATCGATACTACAAACATTCAAACAGGAGTTTCTATTGGAACTTCCAATGGTTCCGATATTATAACTTTTACTTATGGTGCTCCACACAATGCAACTGTAGGAGACATTCTTTTAGTAAGAGATGGTAGTTTTACCAACACACCCACAGGTACTTCTTTTACTGCTGCAGATTTTGATGGTAAATTATTTGAAGTTTTAAGCACTCCCAGTGCAAATATATTAACTACTAAAATGACTGCCTTAGTTGACAACAATGAAACTGGAACAGGGGGAGCTATTGGATTAATAACCATAGATCCTTATTATGCAATAGGACCTGTCACACAAGGGTATGGTTTTGGATGGGGAACAAATACATTTGGAGGACAAGTTATTCCTCCAACATTTACAACTTTAAACGGAGCTCTAGCTGATAATACTAGTGGCAATAATGGAAGTGCTACAGAAATTACTCTAACTTCAACAACTAGTTTTACAATTCCTAGTGGAGGATCAACTGAAGTTATCCAAGTTAATAATGAATTAATTGGTTACACAGGTATTACAGGAAATAAAGTTACTGGTATAACTAGAGGGTTTAGTGGTAGTGCTAGAACTTCTCATTTAAATAATGCTACTGTCTATGATGCAAGTGGCTATGTAGGTTGGGGTAGTGCCAGTTCTTCAGCGCAAGTTGTAATTGAACCAGGACAATGGAGACTGGTTAATTATGGACAAATTTTATTAGCGTTAGTTCACAATAAAAAAGTATGGCAATGGGATCCAACACAAGCAAATGCATTAATTACAAGAGCAGTTATATTACCTAATGCACCAACAGCATCAAGAGACATGTGTGTGTCAACTCCCGATAGACATTTAGTTTTTATTGGAACAGAAACAATAATTGGTGATTCTACAAGTCAAGATGATATGTTTGTAAGATTTTCTGACCAAGAAGATATTGACAGTGTAGGTTCTTATACAGCTAGTGCAACTAACACAGCAGGGTCACAAAGACTTCCTGATGGATCTAAATTACTTGCAGTAATAGCAGGTAAGACAGCTCTATATGTTTGGTCGGATACAGCAATGTATACTATGAAATTTGTAGGCCAACCTTTTACTTTTGGCTTTGAACAAGTTGGAACTAACTGTGGAATATCTAGTCAACATGCACCAGTAGAAATTGACGGTGTTGCTTATTGGATGGGACCTAATGGTTTCTTTAAATATACAGGGGGTAGAGTTTATAGTATGCCTTGTCTTGTTGAAGATTATGTTTTTGAAGATATTAATGTAAATGCTAACCAACAAATACACGGTGCTGTAAATAATTTATTTGGTGAAGTAACTTGGTTTTATTGTGGTCAAGGATCAGACGAAGTTAACCGTTCTGTTAGTTACAATTATATAGAATCAAGCGACGCGGATCCAATATGGACAACGAGTTCACTTGCTAGAACTACTTGGACACCAGAAGGTGTTTACGGAAAACCGTATGCTACACAATATGTAACTAATGTTGCACCAACTTCACCTGTTATTAATGGTGTAACCAATGGTGCTAGTTATTTTTGGCAACATGAAGTAGGGACAGATGAAGTTTTTGCTAATGGAACTGTTAATGCAGTATTAGCTAATGTTGAATCGGGAGATTATGATATTAGTAATCAGCAAGGTCTTGATGGTGATGGAGAATACATAATGCGTATTAGTAGATTTTTACCAGATTTTGGTTCACAGACAGGAAATGCGCAAGTTGCATTAAACACTAAAGCTTTTCCAAATAGTACTCCTACGACAAATAATTTTACGGCAACAACAAGTACGACACAATTAAACACTAGGATAAGAGCTCGTCAAATTGCTTTTAAAGTATCTAATACAGGTACTGGAGAAAACTGGAGACTAGGAACTTTTAGACTAGACATACATGCAGGAGGAAGAAGATAATGGCAAAAATATCAGAAGTAATATCAACAATAGAAGGACCAGAGTTTGATAGACAAAATGTTCAGAATTTGGCTAACAATGTAATATCTATTGTACAAAAAATGAATACTACCTATCAACAACAAATAAAAGATGAGCAAGAAGCCTTTACATTTTTTATAGGTTAAGATAAAACAATAAAAAGATTATAATGGCTAATGCATATAAACTACATCATACTACTTTGGCTGCTGCTACTACAGCTGACTGTTATACAGTACCAGCTGCAACTGTAGGAATTCTTAAATCTATTTCTGTGTACAATGCAAATGCGGGGACAGCGGCTTTAACTCTATCTGTTTTTGATAGTAGTTCTAGTACAGCATTTATTTACGATAAACATTCTTTAGCGACTACTGTTAAATATGAATTTTTAAAAGGAGATGATTCAACTGTGTTGATATTAGAAGAAGGAGACAAGATTCAAATGTTATCAGACGTAGCAGATCCAATAGTAACCATAAGTGTATTACAACAAGATAGGACCTAATGACAGAAACAACAATAATTAATGGACAAGAAGTACCTATAGTTAAAGCAGAAGTTATCACTACTTACAGAAATAAAAAGACAGGTGAGACCTATAAAGATGAGCAAGCTTATAAAGCAGCTAATATAGCTGTAGAAGACTTAGAACAAGACGTCAAAGTCATTATGCCAAAGCTTGATTTATTTGGTAAAAAAGGTTAATAGTATATATTACAGGTGAAACGCCTGCTATTTTAATATATAATATACCTAGAGGAATATAAAATTTTATGGCTATCACTAATAGTAAACAAGCAGCAGATTTTCTAAACAAACGTGCACCTAAAGGCGAGTCTTTAGCATTCATCAATGAATCTGAAGCAAGATTATTAAAAGCAAATGGTGGTATGGGACTACCTTTACCTGATACAGGTGGAGTTCCGTCTTATAGTTGGTATGGAGACGCTTGGGACAAAGCTGTAGAGTGGGGTACAAATGCAGTTAAGAATGTTGACTTTGGAGAATGGGTAGACATTGGTACTAAAGCTTGGGACACTTTTGCAAAATACAAAAGTGAAAAAGGAGAGAATGAACAAGAGAAAGCCACTTACGATAAATATTTACAAGACACACAAAATTATGAACAAGCTGCAGAGATTGCCATTGCCGAAAATTTAACACCTATGGCTGTAGCAAAACCTGCATTAACAAAAGCAGACATTACTAATTTTACTTTAGTTAAAGATGGTGGCATCATTGGTTTAAAAAATGGTGGCCGACCTGGTTACATGATGGGAGATATGGTTATGGAAGAAACAACAATGGCGTCAGCACCTGCAGATGTAAAAGAATCTTTAGGTAGTATTCCACCAGAGATGCAAGCAATCTCACAAGAGTTATTTCAAAAAGCAGTAGAAGAATTAACAGAACAAGAATTACAAATGCTTATGGCATACATGCAAAAAGCAGCTATGGAAACTGCTACAGCACAAGCTCCTATGGAAGAAGAAATGATGACTTCTGAAACAATCATGGCAGCCAACGGTGGTATCATGAATGCAAAAAGAGGATTAGTAGATGGCCCCGGTGGTTATGCTGGAACAAGCGTTGAAACAATTAATGCTTTAGTAGAACCAAGAGGAAACCCTGGAGTGGTTACATTAGATACATTTGAAGATCCAAGAATTGTTCCAGAAGAATATGGATTAGAACCTGAAAACAGACCCGCATTCCCACAGACTTATGACGAGAGTGAAATGATTGTCACAGAACCTGTTGGTTTAAATAGTGCATCTAATGAAGTTTCAAAAGAAGAACAATATTTAATAGAAGGTGGCGTAGAATTTGAAAAACAATTAATGGAAATATATAATGCTTTTCAACAAAGATTTCCTAACATTGAAAGCAGTATGAATTATTCTTTTGAAGATATGATAGCTGAACTTCAAATGGAGGGAGTGCTTGATGCTTCAAACGGAAAACTTATTGCTATGGCAGAAGGACTAAGAAATATAACTCCAGCTAGTATAGCAAGAACTAAACAAAGAATAGCTAGAGGCGACACTCAATATGGAAATGTTCCTGACGAACTTATGATGAATTTAGGTGGTGGTGCTGGTATCGAAGCACTTAGAAAAGTAAGACCTGACGTTGTAGAAACAATGGGATTTAATATGGGTGGAAGAGCTATGTATAACCAAGGCATGGGTCCTGTAATGGATCAAGGAATGGGTGGAGAACAAATGATGATGGCCTCAGACCCTGATGCTAGTTCCGAGTTAAACGACATGGCATTAATGGTTTATGGTGTACCGTTAGATCAACTAACAGAAACTCAAAGATTAGATTTAGAAGATTTATTAGGAAGTAAAAATTCAATCCAGCCACAAGAAACAGGCATCATGCAAGCTGCTAACGGTGGTAGAGCTATGTATGCATATGGTCAAGGACCCGTTATGAACCAAGGTATTGGTACAATGATGGCTAATGATGGTATGGAAATGCTAGATATGAATGGTATGGAAAAAGATTATAGATTCAACGGTGGCTTTGTCCCTATGGGAGAGTACGAAAAAAAAGATGACGTACCTGCAAGACTATCAAAGAATGAATTTGTTTTTACAGCTGATGCAGTAAGAGCTGCAGGCGGTGGAAGCATTCAAAAAGGTGCAAAAAGAATGTATGACACTATGAAAAATTTAGAGGCTAAAGTATAATGGCTGCTACAGGTTCAAGATATAATACAACCGGTTCAACTGGTTTATTACCTAGTACTATTTTAGGTCCTTACGGTGAAAAGGCTCTTCAATATGGTATCGGGCAACTAGGGACTCCAATAAATACTGAATCATTATCTCCACAAGTTGCAGGTCAATCCGCATTCCAACAAAAAGCTGCTCAAGGTTTATCGGATATGTCAGGACTAGGTTCTATTCAAAGAGATGCTAGTGGACAAGTTATAGGTTTTACAGGAGGTACAGGTGTTGCATCTTATCAACCTTATCTAACAGCAGGCGCAGGTTTTAATCAAGCCGCTGCTAATCTTGCAGATCCTTCTCAAGATTATCAAGCGTTCATGTCGCCTTATCAACAACAAATTATTGATACAACGATGGCTGATTATGATAGACAATCACAAATTTCTAAACAAGGTATCTCACAAAATGCATTAACTTCTGGAGCCTTCGGTGGTTCTAGACAAGGTGTTGCAGAAGCTGAGTATCAATCTAACTCTGATAGAAATAGATCAGCTGTATTAGCTGGGCTTTATGGTCAAGGTTATAATCAAGCGCAACAATTAAGACAAGAATCTATGAACAATCAATTAGGTTTAGGTGCGTTACAAAATCAAATGGCACAATTTGTACCAGGATTAGAATCACAAAGAGTAGCAGGCCTTGAAGCACTAGGTGCACAAGATCAAGTTCTAGAACAAAATAAATTAAATGCTATTACAACAGCTAATCAAACAGCTTACCAGTTACCAATGCAAAGAATTAGTGACTACGCAAATATCTATGGAACGATAGCAGGTGCTATGCCTGGACAACAACAAGGTCCTGGTTTTAGAGACAACCCTATCTACACCGGTATAGGTGGCTTTGCTAATGTTATGGGTGCGTTCGGTAATGCATCTCAAGCACCGCAAGCTCCAGGAGGTAATGTTACTGGCGGCTACACTGGTTTTGGTGGTGGATATGGTAGAAATCCTGATGTGTTTATGGCAAGAGGTGGCAGAGCTTACAGAAGAGGTGGCCGAGTAAGATATGGTAAAGGTGGGATCGTATCCTATGTACAATAAAGTTTTAAAAAGACCTATGTTCAACATGGGTGGTAGAATAAATCAAGCAGCGGGTACAGGTATTACCTCAGGATTAGATACTCCTAAGAGAGGATTAGTAGATGGACCTGGAGGTTATGCGGGTAGAACTGCTGACGAAATAGAAGCTGAAATTTTAAAACTATATCCAGAAAAAACTGCAAACCAAAGAGGGTTTGATATTTTAGAATCTTATGGCAATCTTCCTTCAGCTCGTAAAGATGGTGAATACAGAACTATTGGTGAAAGACTTGACATGCGTAGTGAAAGTTTTGAAAAAAAATTAGCTGAAGAAACAGCGTTAAAAAATAAAGCAAGATTAACTATACTAGAAGCTGATCAAGCAAAAAACATAGCCGATCAATTAGCTGCAGATGCATTGGAAAGAACTAAAGCAAATGTAAGTGATGGAATAGGAAATACACTACCATATGACAGACGACTATTTAATGAAACAGATAGACTATCAAAAATGTTAGAAAATCCTCAGTTTGGGCCTACAAAAAATTATGTACGAGCAAACCTTCCTTCAATTTCTAAAGCAAATGTAGATATTGCTGAAATGCAAGCAAAAGGAATTGGAGATAATCTTCTGACTATGCCAGCCGAAGCTTATGAATTAACAGAAGATGGCAAATGGAAATATAGCCCTAAAAATTTATATCCGGGTTTAATTTATTTTGATCCGGTACAAAGATTGTACGTTGTACCAACAAGTGCAACTACTTCAATGAAGTACCCAACTTATGAGGAAGCTAATGCAGCACTTCAATCAGAAGATAAAAAAGTATCTGCAATATCAACAGACAATAAAGAACCTATAAAAGTTGAAAAAACAGATGGCATTCAAACAGTATCTTTGCATCCAGTTAAAGAAGGTTCTGACGAAGTTACTGATGAATATGTACTTGAATACATAAAAGACAATAATATTATTACAGACGCTGCTGAGTACAGAGCAATAGAAGACAAAGAAAATTACACATTGTTATCAATCAACCAAGTTAAAATTAAATTAAAAAAAGAAAATATAGCTACAGTTAGACAAGAAGAAACTGATAAAAAAACTTATGCAAGAAAAGAAAGAGAAGCTTTGAACTGGTTTACTAGAAACTATGAGAGATACAAAGATGGTAAAGTTCAAATGCCAGATAGGTTTCAAGAATTTGAAGAAGTATATTTAGGAACTCTTGCAGTAAAAGTAGCTGAAGTAACAGAAAATAAAGCCGCTGGTGGTAGAGTAGGTTATGCTATGGGTTCTCCAGAGTTTCAAGGTGAAGTTGTAACAGAAGAACTTGAAGAAATACAACCAGACACAAGCGTCGATGAGCTTGCTGACTTACAAACATGGTGGAAATCCGAAATAGAAAAAGATTTTAACGCATAGGAGTTTATAATGGCCGGCGTAGAAGAAGTTTTTGTATCTAATAAAGACAAAAAATTAAACAAACAATCCGAATCAATTGTCTCAGACGGAGAAAAATATAGTGATATATCTCAGTTTGAATCTATTCTTGCTGGTATAGGGTCAGGTGTTATTCAAATCCCTAAAGGAATCTTTTCACTAGGAGCTAGTCTCATTGATCTAGGAGCTGGTACAAACAAAGCAGCACAAGTAGAAAAATATTTTGATGATTTAACTAATCTCGATGAGAAAGCTGCAGCTACAACTGCAGGAAAAATAGCAGAACTTTTAGTTAACATTGGTATACCCGGAGGTATTGGTTTTAAAATTGGTACATCCATGGCTAACACAGCATTAAGATCTAAAAAATTAGGTAAGTATTTTAATATCACAGACAACAACGGTAAAATTTTAATGGAGAGTGCTAGTAAAGTAGCGCGATTAAATTCTAAAGGCAGAGTAGCAAAGTTTGGTGTAGGTGCAATTACAGGAGGTATCGCTGAAGGAATATTTATTGGAGACGTAGAAAAAGCTGGAACGTTCGGAGATCTATTGGGTGGACCTACAAAACTACATGAGAATAAAGGTGACAACTATGATCCAGGCAGAGCTTTAGTTAACAGAGTTAAGTTTGGAACTGAAGGAGCTTTGTTTACAGGATTAATAGGTGGCCTTGGTAAAACTTTAAAATTATTATCAGGTAGAACAGAAGCTATGCGTTACGCAGATAATGCAATTGATAAAAATTTATTTAGTTTTGTTAGTAAGTTTAAAAAAGAAGGTAAAATGACTCCAGAGTTATTTGAACAATCTAGAAAAGTTATAGGTCAAAAATATAGAGACGCTAACGTTGCACAAACAATTGCTAGAAACCTAAATGAAAAAATAGACGGCTTGTTCCCTTGGGTTCAAAGTTTTTTAGGTAAATCTACAAAACCACAGAAAAAAGAATTATTAGAATTATTAAACGACGGTTTAATATCTGGTACACCTAAGGTATTAGACAACGGTACCGTTAGGTTTGGCGAAAATGTTATTCGTTCTGTTACAATCCCTGGAACTAAAACAGTTAGAAAAGTAAATGTTACAGGTGGTATTAATAAAAGCTTCAGAACTAAGGTAGAAAAATTTTTAAAGAAAAAAAATATTAATTACACTACAAAACAAGTTGACGGTATCTTTGATCAAATGCAAGCTATGCGTGGAGAGTGGGCGGATATGTTTTCGACATTAGGTAAAGGTATTAAAATGGGAGAAAAAACTTTAAAAAAAGAATTAAAGGGAACCTTCAATACTTTTAAAGCACAGTTCGGTGATAAATTTAAAAATTATTTAGGAGCAACGTACGATGTATTTAGCAACCGTTCTATTATTCCTTTGATGAGTAAAAAAGTTCCAGAAGAAATTATGAACAAAGCTATTACTGTTTTTAGAGAAGCAGCTAAAAAAAATAAAACTCCTATTACTTATCAAGAAGGTATGACGCTGGTAAACAATATGGTAAAGTCAGCTAAACCCCCTGCAAATTTTGCATCGGATATACAAGTTACACTTCCAGATTTTTTTACTAGTAAAAGTTTAGCACAAAAAGTTACTTCTAAAAAAATGGATCTATCTTATTTAAAACCTAATCAAAGAGCAGTTATTGATGAAACCTTAGGTAAAACACGAGACCCCGTGCAAACTATTTTAGCACAGACAGGAGAAATTTCTGCGTATGCAAGACGAAATGTTTTACTGGGAGATTTAGTTAGAACGTCTGCAACAACTTTTGCAAAAGGTGGACGTCCATTATTTTTTAATAACCTTGATGAAGTGGGAAAGGTAGCAGCTAAACAAGGAGATAGTTTTGATGCTAGTATGTATAGAGAAATTGATCTTAGTAAAACAGCTGATGTAACCAGTCCGGCTAATGGTAAACTTGCATTAAATGAAGTAGCTGATGCTATTGAGGCAGCTTCAGGTAAGGCTCAAACAACTTGGGCTGATAATAATTTATATAGAAACTTAGTTCTACTTCCAAAAGCTACATCACAAATGGCTAAAACAATTTTATCACCTATAACTCATGTTAGAAACTTTGTTAGCGCTGGCGCGTTTGCAGTTGCAAATGGTCTGGCTCCAGGTATTGGAATAACAGGTCGTAATGCAAAAGCTGCATGGAAAAATTTACAAGTAGCAGGGATAGGTACAAGAACAGAAACAGAATTGTATCAAAGACTAGCAAGACTTGGTGTTGTTAACTCTAATGTTAACATAGGAGATCTAAGAGGTCTCTTAAAAGATATCGATTTTGGTTCTGTAGTTTCAGCTGACAGAGGGTTAAGTGGATTACTTAAACCTTTATCTAAACTAAAAAAATGGACAGAGGATGCCTACACTGCTGAAGATGACTTTTGGAAGATAGTTACTTTTTTAGGAGAACGATCTAGATATGCTTCAGCTTACAAAAGAGCAGGTAGAAAAATAACTGATGATCAATTAGATGAGATGGCAGCTAACATTGTAAGAAACAATGTACCTAACTATGACTATGTATCACAAACAGTTAAGTCATTAAGAAGATTACCAATTGGTAATTTTGTATCATTCCCTGCAGAGATAATGAGAACGTCAACTAACATTGTAAAACAAGCATTAAAAGAAATAAGAGATCCAGCATTAAGAAGAATAGGTTGGCAACGTTTAACAGGTATGACATTTGTAACAGCTGCAGTACCTTACGGTGCAACTAAATTAGGCCAAGCTATCTACGATATAAGTGAAGATGAACTAGCAGCTATTAGAAGATTCGTAGCTCCCTGGGCTAAGAATGGTACAATTATTCCAATTAAAGATGACAATGGAGAATATAAATACATAAACTTTAGTCACGCTAATGCTTATGATACTTTAGTAAAACCATTACAAGCAGCTATGAATGAAGTAGCAGATGGTCAGTTAAATGATGAAGCTATTTTAAATAATTTTATTTTAGGATCTATGAAAGGTTTTAAAGATATTTTAAATCCATTTATTTCAGAATCTATTTGGACAGAAGCTGTAGTAGACGTGTTGCCTATATTAGGTAGAGGCGGAAAAACAATTGAAGGTTATGAAATATATAATCCAGAACTACCTGCAGGCGAACAAGCAAAAGCAATATTATTGCATTTAACAAAAGCGCAAATGCCGGGTAGTTTAAAACAAATTGGTAGAATTGATTATGCTGTAGAAGGTATTGATACATATTTGCAAACAGGACAACTAGGTCCATTTAAATGGGGTAAGATTGGAAAGTACGATGAAAATGGAAGGTCTTATGAATTACTAGATGAAGGCTTGGGTATTATTGGTATGAGAGCTATAAAACTAGATGTAGCTAACTCACTAAATTTTAAACAAGCAGCTTTTGCAACAGGGGAAAGAAAGTCTAAATCTATTTTTAATAAAGTTGCCTTAAAAAAAGGACCAATTGATCCAGCAGAATTAGTAGACGCTTTTATTATGGCGAATGAAGCTTTGTTTAGAACCCAAAAAACAATGAGTAATGATATGAGTGCAGCTAAGTTATTGGGTATGGATGAAGGTGAATTATATAACGCAACTAAAAGAGTTGGTAAAACAACTTTTGGAAGATTAAATGAAAAAATATTTAATCCATATTATCCAAGTAAAGGAGTTTTAAATTCTATGTATACCAATGCTGAAAAATTAAAATTACCTTTTGTAATTGACAGCGGTACTCCTGCCGGTGATGCTATTTTAAAAATATACAATCAAATTTTACAAGTTGACATTGCACCCGGTTCAGAGTTTCCTAAAATTATTAACCCACTAAAAGTAATTGGTGAAAGCACAGACGAACAATCATTAATACCTTTTAACCAACCAATTAATACACCTGCTGTAGATTCAAATATGCTAAGTAGCATGACATTAAAACCTAATATCAACGCATCTTCGGGCTTGACAGATATACAAGAACAATTCTATAGTCCAACTGAAAAATTAATGGCAAAACGTATGAACAAAAACACAGGAACAGCGTAATGGCTAAACAAGAAGCATTACAAAGAATTGAATCACATGAAAAACTGTGTCGTATTATGCAAAAACAAACTCATCAAAAAATTCACGCAATAGAAAAACAGATTGATAGAATTGAAACAATTTTATTAACATCTGTTGGAGCTTTGATCATTGGCATGGCCAGTATGATCTACATGTTAATCACACAATAGGAGAAATCTATGAAGCTGAGTAAACATTTTACTTTAGAAGAGATGACACGTTCGATGGTAGCATCTAGGAAGGGGATTAACAACATTCCAGGACCTGGAGAGATTAAAAACCTAGGAAACCTCTGTTACGAGGTCTTAGAGCCCACTAGAGCACACTTCGACAAGCCCTTGAGCATCAGCTCGGGATATCGTTCAGAAGCGTTGTGTGAGGCTATAGGAAGTAAAAAAACTTCGCAGCATGCACTTGGGTGCGCCGCTGACTTTGAAATTAATTCGGTGCCCAACATTCAAGTCGCTTACTGGCTTGTAAACAACGTTGACTTTGATCAATGTATTTTAGAGTATTATAAACCCGACGATGACCAGGCGGGATGGATCCACGTGTCCTATGATGCTAAAGGGTCTAACAGAAAACAAGTTTTAACTTTTGATGGTAAAAAGTATACTGAGAATTTACCTGAAATGGTGTGGAAAGATGGTAAAGTTTCAAATTAAAAATTACGACGCGCCATCGCGTATGTCCTACATTTTCTTATGCCCCCCCGTTAAGAGGGGCTTTTATATTTAGATAATACTATTTTTTATTCTTTTAGCGGGAGCTTTAAGATTAAAATTATATACCTTAATTAATCCATCAACCCAGTCGCTGTGTGTTACTCTGTGAGTAATTTTACTAGAGTATTTTTCTATCTGTGCTTTTAAAATAGGTAATTTAAAATACGGAAGTGTTTGTATTTTTAAAAACCCAACAGCACATCGCACACTGTTAAACATTTTATCAACAGCAACTAATTCTGCAAGAGCTTGAGCGTTTTCTTCTGCTCTTCCTGCATTTTTAATTTTAAAAGTACCGTCTTTAAAAGATTTTCTACCGTAGTCATGAAAATCTTCTGATAACAATAGTTGGCATACACCATCACATAATTTATGTTTATCTTTAAACTCACTATAAGTTATATAAACTCTATTATTTTTATGTTCGGGGTGGGAAAAATTTCTTATCCAAGCAGGGATATTCCATTTAATTCCAGTATTGTTAGCTGCAATTACATCTTGCATATTTGCACCTGGTTTGACCCTAAATTTAACAACTTTTTTATCTTTTTCTAAAGCTGCTATTCTATGTTGGCCGTCAATAACCATGAAGCGTTCATTAACTATTACTTCATCTTTTTGACCATGTATAAGCATATCTTGTCTTAGCTTTTCTACATTTGTTTTACTCACTATTCTATTTCTATCGAAATATTTAAATACTGAGTAGTCTTGTGTTACACCCGTTTTTTGAGTGCCGTATGTTATATTAGACATATTCGTCCTTTCGTTGCGTAGAATTTTTTTGACGTATTCTACATTAAACGTCATTCTTTTTAGAATTTTTAGATCCAAGCTTTTAACTCCTCACCCATAACTTCTGAAGCTATGTTTATTTTTTTACGAAGAGCTTTAACTATTCTTTCATCAACTGTATTTTCTGCAATAATATCTACATAAGTCATTGGATATTTTTGACCAATACGATCAATACGAGCTTCTGACTGTGTACGTTTTTCTAAGTCATAACCGTTAGAATAGTAAATCATGGTAGATGCAGCCGTTAAAGTTATCCCATAGCCGCCCGTAGAAGGGGTTCCAATAAGAAACCTGCACTCTGGGTCCTCCTGAAATTTAACAATATTGCCTTGTCTTTCTTCCATTGGTGTTTTTCCATAATAGGTAACTAAAGATTCTGGACCATATTTTTTAGTAATGGCATCAACAATAGTTTGTATATCTTGTTGCCAGTGTCCCCAAATAACAGCCTTACCTTCTAGTTCTTCAAGAACGTTCATTAATTCAGAAAGTCTATTGCTTTTAATTTGTTGTACAGAACCATCATCAGCTTTAAAATGTCCACACGTTATTTGATGCAGTCTCATAAGTTGAGTCAGTGCATTAGCTGTGCTTAACATTTTACCGTTCATTAAAGCTAGCGCCATTTTTTTCATTTGTTGATAAACTTTGTCCTGTTCTTCAGACAAAGTAATAATTCTTTTAACAAAAGTTTTTTCAGGTAAATCTAAACAATCATCTTTTAATACTCTGTAAGAAAAGTCTTTTAGTTTTTCAGATAGCTCACCAAGATTTTGGTAACCCACTACAATTTCTACAGACTTACCATTAAAATGTGCCTTACGCATAATTGCGTATCTAGTTCTAAATGTATAATAAGAAGAGTGGTCCAATAAAAAATCATCTAAAAATTGACACTGAGTATATAAATCTAGAGGAGATTTGGTAACCGGTGAACCAGTAAGTATACGTTTGTATTTTGCATGTTTACCAAGGCCTACTATGTTTTTAGTACGTTTGGCTCCTGGGTTTTTTATAGTAGTGGATTCATCCACAGCCATAAAAGTATTATGACAACTTAAAAATTTAGCTGCAAAATCTACACCTTTTTTTGTAGAGAATGCTTCAACATTCATACATAATATATGTAAATCTTCACCTGTTTCAAATAAAGTATTTAATAATTTTTGTTGTTTTTGATTAATAGTTGCTTGCCATAACACAGATTTGTGTTCAACATGATCTGGTAAATGCGTAGGAAACTCTTGTGAATACCAATTTTTATAGACACCTTTAGGTGCCACAATTAGAACACCATTTATTTTTCCAGCATCATACAGCATAGCAATATTATCAATGGCAACTTTTGTTTTACCAGTTCCCATTTCCATAAAGTACGCAAATACTTTTTTCTTCCACGATTTTTCCAATGCAGTTAATTGATGTGCATAGGGTTTTGTTTTAAATTTATAATTCATAATAATTCTTCTTTCTGATTGACAGACTACTCAAATTAATCTACAAAGTCAAGCATGAAAGAAAAAACAATAAAGTATGAAGATATAAACAATAGTATAAGACAACCTATAGTTTACGTATTACAAGAAGTGCCGGGAACCCAAGCTGGGCGTCCTAAATTTAATATTATTGGTGCTCAGAAATATGGTAAATTAAAAGTTCTTTTAAGGGAAGATAGCCAAGTTGTTATGAGTCCTGGACCTATAAAACATAAACTAGAAAGATTATTAAAAGATTTTAATGACAATGATTATTTATTATTGTCAGGTGATCCACAAATAATTTTTATGGTTGGTGCTGTTATTGCTAAAGTAAATAATGGTAGAGCAAAAAGTTTAAAATGGGACAGACAAGAACAGACGTATTATCCTTTAGAATTTGATCTATACGAGAAAGGAGAAATAGATGAGTAATGTACAAGACCTAAGAAAAATGATGGAGGAGCACTCTCCCCAACAAGTAAACGAAATAGAAAATGTTAGAAGTTTATCTAACTATGTTATCCAACTGCAAGCTTTAGAAGATGAAGTAAAAATCATGGAAGAAAATCTAAAGAAAAAGAAAGAAGCAGCGGATAAGATATCAGAACAAGTAATACCAGAGATTATGGAGGATATGAAATTAAAAACTTTAAAACTCCAAGATGGTTCTGGTATAGAAGTAAAAGAAATTTACGGCGCAACAATTCCTGTAGATAAAAAGGAAGGCGCGTATAAATGGCTTCGAAATAATGACCTGGGTGACCTTATTAAAAATGAGATCACTGTTTCCTTTGGTCGTGGCGAAGATAACAAGGCTAATGATTACGCTAGCCTTGCTGAGAAGAATGGTTATCAGCCTTCACAAAAAATGAAAGTTGAACCCATGACTCTCAAAGCACTGTACAGAGAGCGAGTAGAAAAAAACGAAGACTTGCCATCTGAACATTTTAACCTGTTTAAGGGAAACAAAACAAAAATAACAAGGAACAAATAACATGACTCAAGAAACAAGCGACTTAACAGTCAAAAAAGAAGGTGCGTTAGCGACTCTAGACTTCGAAGCACATGCTGGAAAAGGTTTAGAGAATATCGACAAAAGTGATTTAGCTTTACCGTTTTTAAAACTACTGCAAAGTGGTTCTTATGAAACGAAAAAAAAACATGCTAAATACGTTGAAGGTGCAGAAGCCGGAATGTTTTACAATACAGTTACTAAAAAACTGTATAGTGGAGAGAAAGGTATTAATGTAATACCCTGTTTCTACAAAATGACATATCCAGAGTGGGCACCCTTTGATAAAAGTGAAGGTAGACCAGTACACCCTGATAGAGGGCCAGAAGTTATGGCTCAAACTACTAAGAATGGTACTAAAGATGTATTGTCTAATGGTAATGAAATTATCAAAACGGCAAATCATTTTGTTATTATCATAGGTGACAAACCAGAAAAGGCTTTGATGTCTTTGAAAACTACACAGTTAAAAACTAGTAGGGGTTGGAACTCATTGATGGATAATGAATTTATCATTGCTGTAGACACAGGTAAGTCTATACCCGCTCCAGCGTTCTCTAGGATTTATCAAATTAAATCTGTAGAAAATTCTGGTAATTTCACTTGGCATGGAATGACGGTTAATTTAGTTAAACCAGTTGATAACGCAGAAATTTTTAGTATGGCAGTAGAATTTAATTCTGCTTTACAAAAAAGTAATGTAGCTGCAGCTTCAGTTGAAAATAACAAAGTAGAATCTAACTACTAAATTCTTCGAAAGAGGATAGGGGCAGTGGAGCTAGCGTGAAGCTGTCCCGACCCGGGATCGTTATGGAAAATGAATTTATAAAGCTGTTTACTGGCTATGGTGGAGATTTTGGCATTGCAGATATGTCAAGGACCGAACTAGATGTTGGTAAAAATAAAATAAAACCTAGCTATGAATGGGCTGGAAGACCTCTTACTATCAATGACTACAAAGATCACCTGCAGGGTAAAATATCTGTTGGTGTACAACCTTGTAGATTAAATAAAACAGCACAGTTTGGTTGCATTGATATAGATCCACCCAACTATGGAAATTTTAAAGTAGATAAATATCTATCTTTATTTCAACAATTTAAATTACCTTTAATACCTATACTATCAAAAAGCGGCGGACTGCATTGTTATATTTTTTTAAAAGAAGCTATACCTGCAATAGATTTAATAGATGCTTTAAAAGCTTTTCTCCTCCCATTGGGGTTGAAACCTACCACTGAAATTTTTCCTAAACAGAAAGAATTAAAGGAAGACGAAAAAGGAGACATAAAACCAGGAAACTTTATTAACTTACCTTACTACAATAATGGTGAGTCTTCACGATATGCAATAGATAAAGACGCCAACAAATTATCTTTAAAAGAATTTATAGAAGTAGCACTTAAATCACAGGTTGCTAAAAAAGATTTACATACATTAGTTGAAAGCACCCATGCAAATATATTAATGGGAACTGACCCAGAGTTTGAAGATGGTCCACCGTGTCTAGCTTTGTGTTCTAAGTCTAAATTAGAAGATGGCCGAGACAGGTTTATGTATAATTATATGGTTTTTGCTAAGAAAAAATACAAAGATAAATGGCCTGACCAAGTCATGGCTGCAAATATAAAATATCTTGAAACTCCGTGGGATAAATCTCATTTAGATTTAAAAATAAAAGCATGGAAGGGAGATACTGCAGGGCATACTTGTTATGAAGAACCCATTAAAGATAAATGTATGCGTAGTCTGTGTTACTCCAAACCGTTTGGAATAGCTTCAGACGGTGTTTCAGCATTTCCAGATGTTACAAATTTTCAGATAATTAAATACCAAGAACCTGAATACAGATTTCAAGTTATTATGCCAAACGATGATAAACTTGAGGTTGTGATACCCAATACAAAACTTATGACTACACAAAAAGAAGTTTTAAATTTAATATGGGAACAGACAGGTATTTATTTTGAACCACTAAAACCAAAAGATTATAGAGCTAAGTTAAATGAATGGCGTGGGCCTGGTTGTGAAACTATTAGTCCTCCTCAAGGAACACAAATAGGAGATAGATTAAAAGATGAGTTATATCAATATTGTATTAATGGACCACAAGCTAAGCAAAGAAATCAAATTAAGAATGGTGCATGCTACACAGATAAAGGACACCATCACTTTAAATTTAATTCATTTATTGAACACCTTGGTAATAATTGGAAAATACCACAGGAAAGAATTGCAAGACAATTAGAGAAAGATTGTAAAGTAGAATTTAATTTTTCTTTAAACATCGATGGCAAAACAGAAAAAGTCTGTCGTAGTCTACAACTCCACGTAGACAAGATAGCATATAAACCTGTGGAGAGAAAAGAGAGTAACTACTAATGAAAAAATATAAAGTTATAGGTCCTCCAGGTACGGGGAAAACAAGAAATTTATTACAGACAGTACAGAAATATGTGGACGAAGGAATTGCTTTAGAGAATATAGGCTATTTTGCTTTTACTAGAAAAGCTGCAAACGAAGCTAGAGATAGGTTTTTAAAAGTAAACACACATCTTACAAAAAAAGATTTACCTTATTTTCAAACGATGCATTCATTTGCTTTTAATCAACTAGGTTTAAAAGAAGAGAATGTAATGCAAGAAGAACATTATAAAAAGATAGGTGAAACATCTGGTATTCAAATTAAATATGCTAGCCATGAAGCAAACCAATGGAATGGAATATTTTCATCTGACAGTGAATATTTAAGTTTAATTAACTTAGCTAGAGTTAGAGAGATCACTCCTATTGAACAGTTTGATCGTAATGAACATTTAACTTGGGTAGAAAGATTTAAATTAGATGCCATTGCAAAAGAAATTGAAAGTTTTAAAAAAACATATGGTCTAATAGACTTTAATGACATGATTGAAAGATTTTTAAAATTAGAAAACATTAAACAATTTCAAGTAGTTATTGTAGATGAAGCTCAAGATTTATCTAAGCTGCAGTGGAGTATGTTAGATAAAATAACACGAGGTACTAATGCAATAGTTTGGATTGCAGGAGATGATGACCAAGCTATCTTTGGTTGGGCTGGAGCGGATGTAAAATCTTTCCAAGCTTGGAAAGGAATTGAGGTCAGATTAACTAAATCTCAAAGAGTTCCTATAGATATACAAACCAAAGCTTTAGATATTATTACTAGAGTAGGTATTAATAGAATTCAAAAAGATTATTTACCAAAAGAAGAACGTGGTGAAGTAATTGAGAGATTTAAATTGACTGATGTAGATCTATCTCAAGGAGATTGGTTAATACTAACAAGAACTAATTCATTATTAAAACCTTTAATGCCTATATTAAAACGTCAAGGACATTTTTTTCAAACAGCTCAAGGAAACAGTATTGGAAAATCTTTATACGAGGATATCCAAGTGTGGAATAAAATGAGAAATGAAGAAGAAGTTCCAGAAGTACAGTCACAAAGAGTGTTAGAGAGAATGAGTGAAGTAGACATCACGTTAACTTGGCAAAAAGCTTTTACTAAAGTTGCACCTAGTCAAATTGATTATATGGACGCTATGTTAAATAACGGAGAAGACTTAACAGAAACTCCAAGAATAAAACTATCTACAATACATGGAGCTAAGGGAGGAGAAGCTACTAACGTTGTTTTATTTTTAAATCAAACAACTAACACTATGAAAGGTGCACAAAAATCTCCTGAGAAACAAGATGAAGAGTATAGAGTTTGGTATGTTGGGGTAACTAGGTGTGCCAAAAATTTATATTTAATTAAAGCAAATAATAAATCTAAGGAGTTTAAGATATGAAAAAAAATAGAATGTCTGATGACACGCCAGAACAAGAAGATCCATATTTAAAACAAATAGAAGGATCACACTATATGTATATGGAAATACAGCCTGCACAATTTATAAATAAAAACAAAATACTTTTTGCAGAAGGCAACGCTATAAAATACATATGTAGGCACTCAGAAAAGGGTGGCATAAAAGATATAGATAAAGCAATACATTACTTAGAAATGATAAAAGAAAGGGACTACAAATAATGGCATACTTAAACGCAGACATACCACCAATTTATTGTAAAGTTAGAAAAGAATATTTATATGATTTAAAAGAACACCACGGTGAAAGCGAAGACTGCTGCATTTTTGGTTTTGCATCTATAACAGATAGAGCATTATTATTTCATATCATGTTACCGAATGGTGCGTGTTTTTGGAGATTACCTATCTCTGCTTTTTTTCAAGAAAAATTTGAAGTAAAAGATGTAGAACCACCTGCTATAGATCAAGTGCAATTATGGAATTGCTTTAGTTATTATCCTAGTGTACACTGTTTTAGTTTTTTAAGAGGAAAACGAGGAAAGTATTTTGGAAAAGATAAGAAAGATTATCCAGGAGAATATTTATTCACCATTGATTGGGGACATCCAGAAAGTAATATTTTGGATACAGAGCATTCTGAAATTCCTCAAGAACATAAATGTGCGCATATACTTGCGTTGGATAGTGGAAACTATGCAGCACAACCCAATAATCGTATTCTGTGGGATGCTCCTAATTACGTTACTGATGGTAGTGTACCAGATTATTCTGTCCAGAGCACTTATTGGAATGTAGAAAATAAAGATTGGTTAACAGAAGACTCTAAAAAAATGTTTTACACAACAGAGGAGAAAAAATAATGAAGCCACTTATATTTAAAGCACAAACAGAATGGGTAAAGCCAACAGAGTTTCCTGATTTAAGGCAAGCTGACACAATTGCTATTGACTTAGAAACATGTGATCCAGATTTAAAAACTAGAGGTTCGGGTGCTGTTGTAGGTCGGGGTAAGGTTGTGGGGATAGCTGTAGCTGTAGATGGTTACTCCGGGTATTTTCCATTTGATCACGAAGGTGGTGGTAACCTTGAAAAAAGCAAGGTAATTCAATGGTTTTCTGACGTTTGCGCTTGCCCTGCAATAAAAGTTTTTCACAATGCAATGTACGATGTGTGTTGGATTAGAGCTATGGGTATAAAAATTGAAGGACAAATTGTTGACACAATGATTGCAGCATCACTGGTAAATGAAAATAGATTTAGATTTGATCTCAATAGTTTAGGTTGGGATTATTGTGGTCATGGTAAAAATGAAACAGAATTAAATCAAGTAGCAAAAGAATGGGGTTTAGATCCCAAAGCCGACATGTGGAAACTACCTGCTATGTATGTTGGTAACTACGCTGAACGTGACGCAGAACTTACATTAAATTTATGGAAAGTAATGCAGAAGGAACTAATTGACCAGGACCTAGGATCTATTTTTGAATTAGAGACAGATTTATTTCCTTGCCTGGTTGATATGAAATTTAAGGGAGTACGTGTAGACGTTGAAGGAGCTCATAAGTTGAAGCAACAGCTAGCATCAAAAGAAGAAATATTACTCCAAAAAGTAAAAACAGAGACAGGAATAGAACCTCAAATATGGGCAGCAAGATCGATTGCAAAAGTTTTTGATAAACTAGGTTTAGAGTACGAACGAACTTTAAAAACACAAGCGCCATCATTTACTAAAAATTTTCTTTCTACTCATAAACATCCTACAGTTAATCTTATAGCAAAAGCTAGAGAGATTAACAAGGCGCATACAACTTTTATAGATACAATTATTAAACATGAACACAATGGTAGGATTCATGCGGATATAAATCAAATTAGATCGGACAGTGGGGGAACAGTGACAGGAAGATTCTCTTACTCTAATCCGAATTTACAACAAATTCCTGCTCGCAACAAAGATTTGGGTCCATTGATACGATCCCTCTTTATACCAGAATCTGGTTGCGAATGGGGATGTTTTGACTACTCACAACAAGAACCAAGATTAGTAGTTCACTATGCATCCCTGGATCAAGACTCAAGCGTCTATAATGTTAAGGAAGCTTACGACGACGGTAATGCAGATTTCCATACAATCGTTGCTAAGATGGCTGATATACCTAGAGACCAAGCTAAAACAATTAACCTTGGATTATTTTATGGTATGGGTAAGGCCAAGCTGCAAGCAGAGTTAGGTGTATCAAAAGATAAAGCCGAAGAATTATTTTCTATTTACCATGAAAGAGTTCCGTTTGTTAAATCTTTAACAAGATCTGTATCTAACAGAGCTCAACAACGTGGACAGATAAGAACTTTACTAGGTAGATTATGTAGGTTTCATTTATGGGAACCAAATAGTTTTGGTATGCACAAAGCTTTACCGTTTGACCAAGCTGTCCAGGAACATGGTCCCGGCATCAAGCGAGCTTATACTTACAAAGCATTAAACAAATTAATTCAAGGCAGTGCAGCAGACATGACAAAAAAATGTATGCTAGAGTTATATAAAGAAGGTATTGTAGCCCATATACAGGTACATGATGAACTTGATATTTCTGTAGAAGATGATAAACAAGCTAAGAAGATAGTAGAAATAATGGAATCTGCTGTTGACTTAGAGATACCTAACAAGGTAGATTACGAAAAGGGTAAAAATTGGGGTGATATACATTAAGGGGGATATATGGATAAAATCAAACAATTAGTAACACATTTTGCTACAGAACATAAAGTTGTTTCTATAGTTGTTATTGTAGTTATCGTTGCATTATTAATTTTATAGTACAATCTAAAATTCACAGGGGATCTATGGATAAAAAATCACAGAATAGGTGTGAGCATTGTAATTGTCTATGTCATTGCACTGTAAAAGAGCATTCAGATTTATATGGAATTTGCAGCTGCAAAGAGTGCAAATGTGACGATCCTAAAAATGCTGGCGAGGAGTGTTTATCATGTCAATAGCAGAACTATTTAAGAAAAACTTTGTATTAGTACCTGTCATAGCATCCGTTCTTTTCGGGACGTTCACTGGTATTAAGTACGTTGTCAATTTAACTGACACAATCAATGCTAATCAATTAGCAATCATAAAAATACAAGAAGTTGAGATAAAAGATCTTAGAAGAGATCTAGCTTACGAACAAGAAAAGATGGCAGATGTAAAAACTAGACTTGCATCAGCAGAAGCTACCTGGACCATGGCAGAGAACCTTTACAATGTACTCGCTAATACGGTACGGGAACAAGGCTATGACATTAAAGACGTAGCTAGAGATTTATTAAATGATTATTAGGTAGGTAATGTATGGAGACTCTCAGGATGGACTACAGATTTACTGCACTATTAATTGTAATGATAACAATGTTAGCTTTGTTTGGTGGACCAGCACATTCTAAAAACGAATATCTTCAAAGCGATGGAGGACAATGTGTCTACGGAAGCATGGAAGCATCTATTAACAAAATTGAAACCGAACATGATTATCGTATTCCAAGTACTAGTGATTATGATAATGATAGACACGAACTAAGATTATCATTTAGAAAAAATTTAGGTCTGTCTAAGAAAAATTGTGACACACAAAATAGAATAAGAACAGAAAATTTTAAATTAAAACAACAATTAGAATTATTAAAACATTGTAATAAAGTTAATGCTAATCCTAGCTATCTATATAATGAAAACTTTAGATCCCTGGCCTTAAAATGTAAGGGTGTAGTATCAGTTAATGAAGAAGTCCTTAATAAAAAAGATGAAGGAAACCATTGGGAAAATTTAAAAAAAGAGTATATGAAGAAAAATCCAGGTGATTATATGGGAGAAGACGCTACAAAGAAGCTAAAAATACCTAAATACTTGACAGATGACGAGGAAATAGTACTACCCAAACCTAAAAATGATTGATAGATTCTTATATAACATGTTCAGCAAGATAGATGATATCTGCGAATGGATCGCTAATAAAATAGCTGGACCAAGATGTAAATGTAAGAAAAAAAAATGAAGATATCAAGCTCAACAACAGTAGGCATGCCTATTAAAAACATGGTTAGCATCATGGCAGCAGTAGCTGTGGGTGTCTATGGTTACTTTGAATTGACAGCTAGACTAACAAGCCTGGAGACTTCAAGACAATTGTTTAATGCAGACTTACTTAAAAAAAGTGAGCAGCTGCCTACAGATCAAGAGCAGTTTATGCTAATAGAAAATTTATATAAAGTTACAGAAAAATTAGAGTTAACTCAAGAGCAAAATATGACCAACAAAGTTAACATAGAATTTTTAAGAGATCAATTAGATAAAGCATTAATAGATGTAGAAAAATTAAAAGATAAAGTTAGGCAAAACGGAAATGGAACGAGTCACTAGAAAAATTGTACAGTATCTAAATGATATGGAAAAGAAAGCTAAACAAATGAGCTTTACTAAAAATTTAAAAAAAGAAGTAGAAACTGGCAAGAATGGTACACAAAAATATGTACTAAAGCAAGGGGTTAACAAAGGAAAAACTGTATGATTGAGATAGTTGTTGCATTGTTAATGATTGTTAGTGGAGAAATTAAAGAACACAGAATACAAGACTCCATGTCTACTTGTTTAAAAGCTAAACGTATTGCTATGAGATCAGGTACAAATCGTATAGACTATCAATGCATAAAATCTAAAGCAGAAACAGAAATTTATTTAGGTGAAAAAAGTATAAAAAAGCTTATATTAGAGTAATGACAGTCATAAAAGATATAACAAATCAAATATTAGTACCAAGGCCTATAAGAAAAAGAGATTTAGATAAATCTTTTTTTATTGGTAAGGTAGCGTATGATACTGAACCAGAAACAACTGAAATTATTGTTTCTTCTTACACAAATATCAAACAACCACACTTAGATAATTCTAAAATTGTTGATACAAAATGGAAAGAGATAAAAGATGTTTACTAAATTATTAAAAAAATTGTTCACGCCTACAAGACAAAAAGATGAACACCTAGCTTTTTACGAAGACATACCTGAACCAGAAATAGCTGTATTTAAATGTACAACACACATAAAATTTAAAAAATCTTGTCCCATTTGTTTAAAAGCTCACGGTTATGGATAAAAAATCTAGAAAAGTATTTTCTGAATTAATTAAGAAAGCAAAAATGGTAGATGGTATCTGTCCGTATTGTTCACAACACACTTTACTAATATCAATTGTAAATGATTTCTTTAGATGTCTATCTTGCGGTGGTGACATAGAACAAAAAGTAAATGGAAAAATAAATTATATACCCGTTCAACTAGAAGAATTTGATGAGGTAAAAAAAGATGGCTAAACAAAATTTCTCAATGTACACACCCCGGGAGCAGCATAAAAAACGGCCTGGAGTCCACAAAAAAACACTAAATAAAAAAGAGAAACTTAATAAAAAACTGACTCGTTATAAAGGTGGTGGAAAACGTTAACTTCCTGCCTTTAAATTAATAAAGACAGAAAGAAAAAAGGTGTGATAAGTGACAAATATATCACATTATTGTTGCTGTCAAGCAACTACTTCTGCTTCACAAGAAAATTTTGTATAGGCTTCCATGCTGTTGGTCCATTCTGGGTCAAATGTAGTCATCAATGTGTGTGAATAATCGTAGCCATAGATTATGCAGCTACTGTAGTCATCAAATAATATTGTAGGTGTGGGTATAATTTTGCATTGGTTATTTGAAATTCCACTACATAAAACCATAAATAAAACATATTTCATTTTCTTATTGACATCTTCTTGTTACTGTATATTATCCTATACTATATAATAAGGAGAAATATGACAGATACGACTAAATTTAAAAATATTTGTGTTAACAAAGCTACTTATAGCGATGTCATGACACTCAGTAAAGAAATCTTTGAAGTCCCTTTATCATTATCAAAAACTTTAGAGTACGTAGTAGAGAAAGAAATGAAACGTTTAAAAAAAGGAAAAACAAATGGCAATGGAAAAACCGATTAAGGCAGTGTGTCCAACATGTAAGGGAAACGGTTATACTGTGATACCTTATAAATTAGCTAAGAAACATGAAGTAATACAGTGTACAGTGTGCGATAGCCAGGGAGAAATTGATGCAAATAAAGTTGATGACATTATTATTGATTCTGATGGTATTCACAGGTTGCAGTAAGTTTGAATTTAATCCGTACACAACGGTTTTAAGACAATTAATGAAAGGAGATAAATGAAAAAACTAACAATAAGCAGCAGTAATATTAGTTTAAAACAATGGAATATTTTATTGTTAGAACTTAATATGATGGTTAAGGCCTGGAAACCTTATGCTGCATTAAAATTAGAATCTCCTGGAATTAAAAAAGTTATAACTTGGGGCACTAAACGCTATGACCCACAGGATAATAAATGAGGTATTTTTATGAAAACATTAATAATTCTAGTTTTGTTGTTCGATGGCACGTTGCTGCAAGAAAAAGTAATCTTGCCAGTAAAAACGGATGTACACAGTTGTCTCAACTATGGAGAAATGTATGTTAGGTCCATTACAACTTACAAACAATCCGAAGATGGCAAAAGAAATGGACATTATCTAAATGACAAACGTGGTACCATTCAAGGTTATTATTGCGAATAAAACTTGTACAAATTGTAAACAAGAATTTTCTGCTACCTCTAAATATTTTTGGAAGGGTGGAAAAAGAAATGGTTTATCTTCTTGGTGTATTCCTTGTGATCGAATGCGAGGCCGAGTCTATAAATATAAAAATGCTACTGCTTTAAGAAATGCTGATAATAAATATATTAATACAGAAACGGGTTATCAAAATGATATTATTAATGGAATCTTTAGCCGAGGTCGTAAGGACCCGAGTAAGACTAAAAGATTTGTTTGGGTACCAGAAATTACTAAAGAAAAAATTTACGAATTATTACAGTTACATTATATAAAAATGAAGAAAAAATTTCCTGATACAGATGGTAGGCTATGCGAATATTGTAGGCAACCATGGACTTATATCAGGCGTCTAGGGACTAGGAACCAGGGTCGACAAAAACGTGGGGCAAGTATTGAAACAAATTTCTCTGTTGATAGACTCGATACAACATACACTTATCAAGAAGATAATATTGTCTTCTGTTGTGCGGGCTGCAATTTGAGAAAAAACCAAGTTAGGATCGAAGACATGGTAAATATAATGAATGTGTGGATGGAAAGGAATGCAATTAAATGACATATATATTGAAGTTTATCTATCATTGGTCAACAATGTTGACTAGTTGGTCATGGCAAAAGTTATACGGTGATAGAAAAAATGGTTACGGCTACAGAAAGAAGAATAAAAATGACTAAAGAATATGATCAATGGGGTTATGAAGTTAATAAAAAACCTAACATAGGTAAATTGTTAAGTAAAGTTGTGCATGATTGGGAAAAAGAAAGAAATAGTTTTGATAAAAAGTTTTGGAAAAAAGCAACATCAGGACAGGCAGGTATGTTTCTTATAAAATTAAACATAACTCAAATAAGAGAGCTTAATAAAGGTGTTAAGAAAAAATATTGGTCTAAACTATATAAGGAGATTGAAAACCAATACACTGAAGATTGTATTAAATTAGAAGAGGCTGAAAAAATTGAGAAACATAACGCAATGAAAAGAAAGGGGTTTTTTCAATATGGGTAAAAAAGAAAAATATGATGGTAGGTCTAGACCAGCAAATAAAGCTTACGATCAAGGTTGGAATAGAATCTTTAAAGCTGGTGTAGTAAACGATAAGGTAAAAGTAAAAGACTTAACAGAAATCTTAAAAGATGTAGAAAAAGATTATGATGCAGCTAAAGATTTAAAAAAAATAGAGGATAGAAATGGTTTCTAATGTAGACACAGTATTAATTTATGCAAAAACTGAATTACCTGCTGCTGATTGTAAGGTTAAATTTACGAATAAACATGGTAAAAAATATGAGGTAGAGTTAACAAGACTCATACAAGTTTTTAATAACAACATTTGGGAAAATAAAAAAAGTGTCTGATAAAATAGAAAAATTTGATAAACTACAACAAGAACAACGTGATTTAGAGGAGAGTTATCAACAATCTAAACGTAATAAAAAAGAGAGAGAAACTATAAAAGAAAACCAAGAGTACTTAAAAGAAATACAAAAAAAACTATAATGAAAGGAAATATAAATGTTAGAAGTTAAAGTATATTCCAATGGAATAAGAGTCAGAGTGATAGAGCTAAAAAATATTCGTTATTTTTTTAGAGGTATAAGTGTTTTAGCAGATGAATGGAAAATAAAACCTTTCACTAAAATACAGGAAATAAAAAACCCCGATTTAATCCAAGCCGCTTATGGTATTTTAACAGGTCTTATTTATAAATACATGTGTGTTAAGGGGGGTTGGGAAGTTAATGAAAAGAGATTTAAAAATCAAATGTTATTGAAAAATAAATCTGCTTTTATATTTGATATGCAGGGTGAGTTTCAGGAAATAGAAGAAAAACATTTCAATGAAGCAATGAAACTTTTAAAAGATTATGACTTAATTAAAACAGGTAGTCATGGTTCTTACATTAAAATAAATAACACTCATTTAGATTACTGCTGCAAACTAGGTAATTATCTTTTTAATACAAAATACGCTAAAAAAAGTATAAAATATAATACTCACTATTTTGGGGACCATAGCTCGCTAGAACACGAACGAGCTTACAATGAAAGAAAACGAGAGGTTTCGGTTTTAAATTAATATGAATTGGAATAAATTATATCATTACCCGCCTTGTACACGTAGTACAACGGATGGCCTTAGGACCTATGAGGTAGGTAAAGAAAAACTACCAAGTGTTACAACTATCTTAAAAGCTACAGAATCTGACGAAAAAAAGGCAGCACTCGAAAAATGGAAAAAACGTGTCGGCGATATAGAGGCGGAGAGAATTAGAGACACGTCTGCTGCACGAGGAACCAACATGCATTTACATTTAGAAAAGCATGTACTAGGTGAAGGACATTTAGATCTAACTCCTGGTGGACATGTAGCTAAGACTATGGCCGATGTCATTATTGAAAAAGGATTAAAAGATATGTCTGAGATATGGGGCAGCGAAGTTACGTTATACTACCCCGGCAAGTACGCAGGACAAACAGATTTGGTTGGTGTTTACGACTATGAAGATAGTATTATAGATTTTAAACAGTCTAATAAACCCAAACAAAAACAATGGATTGGAGACTATTTTATGCAGTTAGGCGCTTACGCGATGGCTCATAATCAGGTTTACAATACCGACATAACTCAGGGTGTAGTTCTGGTATGCACTCCCGATTATCATTTTCAGAAGTTTACTGTAAGTGGTAAGGAGTTTATTAAATATCAAAACCAGTTTTTAGAAAAGGTGGACAAATACTATGAACAGAGAAATAATTGAAGCAGTAAGTAAAAGACAATTTAAAGAGATGATGGAAGCTGAGAAAGAGTTGAAAAAATACTTGAATGCAGACACAGGCGGCAGGCCTCAAGAAGCTCAAAAAGGCATATTTATACGGATTGAGGGGATTTTAACCAACATGGTGAGGTGCCAAGATCGTATTATGCTGTTGCAGCAGCTGACAGAGGAAAGTGAAAAACCAAAAAGTGAGTAAAACCGCGGTTGATCACCTCCCTATAGTAATCTGAGAATAGTTAAATCACTAATTCGGTGTTTTAAAAGAGAGGTGATCTGGTGATGAGGTGATCAGCCTTTAATACCAACGGTTTTAGAGAGCATAGGGGCCGTGAAGAACTTTTTGATTCAAAAAACAGAAAAAAAACTATAGAAATGCTATAGGGGTTGGGATATGATAGGTAGAAATAAGAACTGGACCGGTCCTTCTGACTGGATTAAAGAGTTCAACAGAAAACACAACCCGGGTTTCTACTATGGCAAAAATAAAAAAACGAACCAAAAGAATTATAAAAAACAAGAAGGTAATACCGTTAAATACAAAATCTTTAGGCAATCGGATTGGTGATTACCCATTTGTAGAAATAGAATGGCAAGATATTGAAGGTGATGGAGGCTGGAGTAATTTAAAAGAATTGAATAATTCTAAGTTACCTATCTGTGTATCTAAGGGGTACTTATTAAGTCAACACAAGGGTGTCACAAGAATATTTAGTGACTACATTAAATCAAAAGATCAACCAACGTTTGATGATATTGGAAGTACTACTATTATTCCTACGTCAGTGATTGTTTCAATTAAAAAGTTATTAAACTAAAGGTAATTTAGGTTTTATATCTTCAGGTTTATCTTCTGTTTCATCAGCTGGTGATTCTAATAACACCGCGTTATCTTCTTTAATGGTTTTAATTCTATTATCTAGTTCTTCTTCAGTTAGGTCATCTAGTTTACCTGTCCGTACTATTTTTTGATCGAAGTAATAACCACCTACTTGGCCTCTTGCTTTCTCTGCTACTGTTGCTGCTGAGTATGATCTATCTTTCAATGCCTGATCTCTGATTCTACCTAGTTCAGTCAAATGTCCTCCATATGATACACCATATTTCTTATTACGCTCATCTCTTAGAATTCCAATATATTTTGTTACCATTGGGTATAATTTTGGGTTCTGTAGTTCTGATGCTGTAATTCGAGCTCTATCCTTCTCATAACCAGCTTCTTCAGCTGCTTCATAAGCATATTTTCTACCCTCAAAAAATATCAATGCTTCTGCAAATTTTGTCTGCATTGGCGTAAGTTTTGGTAGAGGCCCTCTTTTTTTCTTTTTTACTTCCATAGTTGACAATATAATTAGATTATCTTATAAAGTCAATTGATGAAAGATGAAGATAAAACATACGAAAATGAAAGGAATCACGTGAGCCAAACAATAAAAACAGTATTGAGTCCTCTGACTCATGCAAGAAATGTAGCTAGTGCAGCTGTATTTAATCAAAAAGGACCTAACGATCTTGAAGAACAGATTGCTATGTTAACGAAACAAAAAGAATATATGCAAAAGAAATGTAGAGAAGCAGGAGCTGCTATTTTAGATCTTGAGCACCAAGTCAACGAGTTAAAAAGAGACAACTCATTACTTGCTATGGATGTTGCTACTCTTACAAATAGATTAAGAGATGCAGGATTTTAATGTTTAAAGGAAGAGACCTTATGCCTTTGTTAGATAAATTCTTGGGGCCTAAACAAAAAACTAGTGTGACCCAAGATGCTAGAGTTCAAGTCAGAACTCCAGACGGAAGACATTTTGATATTGTTGGTGTGAATTTAGTTGAAAATAAAATTTTAGGTGCTAAAGAATCACATCGTTTAGTAATTGATACACATGAAGAAGTTGCCAAAATGGGCAAACCAAAACTCATCCTGTAAGATTTTGTTACGGCGGTTATTTAGTGAATCCTGAAACAAAACTATGGCATGAAGTTAAAAAACATTTACGAAAAATTAGCTGGACTCGGATTGAAAACTCTAGCGTATTGGGTACTCCTGATCTATTGGGGTATAATAGTAACGGCGTCTTTTTCACTGTTGAATTAAAAGTTACTCCCGTAACATCGCGTAACAAAATTCGTTTCAGTGCTCATCAATTATCGTTCCACGTGAAACATCCTAAGCGTAGTTTCATTTTGGTTTATAAGCAAAACCCCCTCTCTCAGGGGACTTACCATTTGTTTCCAGGTTCTGCAATCTTGCAGCTTGAGGCTTGCGGCCTGAAAGTTGACGCTTGCTGCTTGGGGCTTGAGGCCTGCCAGGAATTTTTAAATAACTTACAGTAGCTTGAGGCCTAGTAGCTTGTTGCCTGAATATAGGCGCTTGAGACCTGCGACTAGCTTGTGGCTTGAGGCCTTTATTGTGTTTAACAAGCCAGCCCGCTCCATTTTTAAAAAACCACATTATTTTTTATATCTTGGGCTATCTAGATTCATAATGTCCGCAAGTTCCTCGAGGTCATCACCGCTGTCGCTAAAATCGCTCAGCTCGTGGCCTAAGGCCGCCGCCTGCTTGGCGCCTGCTTTTGCTTCCTCGGTCCAGCCCTCGGGCGGTGTATTGTTTTTATTTATTTTTTTTACTAGCTTTCTTAATGTTGTTTTTGTCATTGTTTCCTTATTGTTAGTGTTTGCCGTAACTTACGTTGCTTGTGTCTCGATTCCAACAAGCGCGGCAATCGCCGCAATTGTTGCCCTGTGTCGGAGCAGGACAGCTCGCGCCGCCCTTGCTCGTAACAGTTGACGTCCACGGCCAAAATTTTACGGCCGCTTGGTCAATCATATGCGAGGACATACGAATTATTAAATTTTTTGGAACTTCCTCAGGTTTAATTTGTTTTAAGAATTGGGCCTCACGTGTGGGCATCCAGTGTTGAATTTGAGGGGTTAACCTGCACACTTCAAAAATTTTATTTAAATGGTCCATTGATTGGATGTCTCCGGCGTCATGCCACCTAAAAAACTTTTGCCGTTTTATTTGTGTGATCATAGCTTCAACCCAAAGCGGATTTGTTAAGCTTTTTAATCTTACATACTGGGCCGCTTTAATTGCTGAGTATCGAACGTAGTTACCCTTTAAGGCGTAACAGCTGGCGCAAACTGAATTCTTAATCTTACGTAATTTTGAACCCGTTTTACACTCCCAGGCTGGCAGGCTGTAAGATAGGCCCGGCATTTTGCTTGTACGTGTTAAAGAACCCGTAATTTTTTTTGCTTCTTTTATTAACATATTTCCTCGCTTTCTAAATGTATCCTATATTATCTTATAACTATTGTCAAGGCCCAAAATTTATAAGGCGGCCCGCAAGGGGCGGCAATTTTTAATAGAGGGCCCCATCCGGGCGGGGATATGCTATTCAGCACCCGCTCAAATTCTTAAATTTTGTTAGGCCGTTAATCCTACGGACACTAAACAAGCCATGAACAAAGCCGCAAACGAAACCGAAATATATCTCGTAATTTTGGCGTCATGCTCCACAGTTGCGAGCTTACTTCTAATTATTGTAAGCTCATCAATTTGACTTGAGATCATTTTATTTTGAAGTTTATTATGATCAATTAATTTATCTATTGTTAATCCATAATCAGCTGGCATTGTTATCCCTCCATTTTTGATCTTGTCTTATTCTATTATTTTGGTAGTCTATTGCTTCATTAGTTCCAGTAATAGCGAAATAAGCCATCAGGCCACAAATCCCTATTCCTAGAGCATACAATACAGTTGCTGTTATCATTATATCCCCTTATATTTAAAGTTAACGTAGTTCCTAAAGTTTGTATTTTTGAAGTAGTCGCGCCCGTCCTTCGAATACATATACATGAATTCTCGAGGCTGGAAGCTGGCATCTTTTTTAGCGTTATCAAATGCCGCGTTACTATCTCGCTGATACATTCCATTAATTGTTTTTTGTGTCATACCAAAGTTATATAGGATTATCTTATATACTCAAGATATTTATTTACATTAAAGTGAAATAAACTTCTTGACATATCTTATATTATCCTATATACTTGGACGGTGGCTGGGGATGGTGGTTATATATACAAGAATCAAGGTGCGACACTAATGCACTTGACATATGTAGGATTATCTTATATACTATAGGGTATGGAGGGCGGGTATATATACAGGTATCATGCAACCTCAGGACGTATGCAGTATCTGCGTACACTCTATATAGTGTGTCAAGTATTATATACACATAGTGTTAGTTAGAATCATTCTAAAGTAGCAATGTAATTGTATACACGTACAGGTTGTATTCACGTTTAAAAATTTTTCTTTTTCTTTTTTTTTTAGATCTGTACTACATGTAGTGGTTGCAAAAATACTACACACATGTGACATATATGTCACGGCGCTGTGCACACACGCACAGGTTGTATTGGCGCTTAAAAATTTTTCGCTGCGCTCGCGTGCACAAATTTAATAGAGGTACCAGACCAGATCCGAAAAAAGTTATGCACAATAAAAAGCATTATACCCTATGTTAAAAGGGGTCCCACTGCTTTCGCATTTATACATTGATTTAGACGTACGTACCCTGTAGAAACGTTTTCACCCCCATAAGGTTAATTTATGCATGATATAAAAAATATTTTAAAAAATTTAAACATTGAGAACCTCGATCCTGAAACTCGAAAAGAATTAAAAAAACTCGTTGTTAAAAAGGATGAAAAACAAAAACATAGAAAAATCCAAGATGACTTTATGTCTTTTGTCAAACATATGTGGCCCGACTTCATAGAGGGGGAGCATCATAAAGTTATTGCCGAAAAATTTAATAATTTAAAATCTGGAAAGTCTAAGAGGCTTATTGTCAATATGCCACCCAGACATACAAAATCTGAATTTGCATCATTCCTACTCCCTGCATGGATGATTGGTAACAGACCAAAATTAAAAATAATTCAAGCAACTCACACAGCCGAACTTGCTGTACGTTTTGGTCGTAAGGCAAAACATTTAATGGACAGTGAAGAATACAAAGAAGTATTTCCAACTAGACTCCAAGAAGATAGTAAAGCTGCAGGACGTTGGCAGACGGCACAAGGTGGAGAATATTTTGCAGTTGGTGTTGAAGGTGCGGTTACAGGTCGTGGTGCAGATTTATTAATTATTGATGATCCACACTCAGAGCAAGATGCCATGAATGCAAAATCTTTAGAGCGTGCTTACGAGTGGTATACATCAGGACCCAGACAAAGACTTCAGCCCGGCGGAGTAATTGTACTCGTTATGACAAGATGGAATACAAAAGATTTAACAGGTAGATTACAAGCAGCACAAGCTGCAGACCCTAAAGCAGACCAATGGGAACTTGTAGAATTTCCTGCAATCCTTCCAAGCAATAAACCCGTGTGGCCTGAGTACTGGGAACTAGAACAATTATTAAATGTAAAAGCATCCGTTGCACTTCCAAAATGGAATGCACAGTATATGCAGAATCCTACTTCTGAGGAAGGAGCTTTATTAAAAAGAGAGTGGTGGAAGAAGTGGCCAGAAGACAGAGGCATTCCTTCCTGTGATCATGTCATACAATCTTATGATACTGCATTTTTAAAAAAAGAAACTGCCGATTACTCAGCTATTACTACCTGGGGTATTTTTAGGGAGTCTGAAGACAGTCCGCAGCAAATGATTTTATTAGATGCTGTTAAAGATCGTTTTGAATTTCCAGAGCTTAGACGTGAGGCATTAAAATTATATAAATATTGGGATCCTGAAACAGTGTTGATAGAAGCAAAAGCATCCGGACTACCTCTAACCTACGAGCTTCGCGCTATGGGTATACCCGTTATTAACTTTACACCATCGCGAGGTAATGATAAACATTCTAGAGTAAACTCTGTTGCACCGATTTTTGAGAGTGGACAGGTTTGGGCGCCTACACATTTACAGTTTGCCCAAGAAGTCATAGAGGAATGCGCTGCTTTTCCTTTTGGTGATAATGATGACTTAGTGGATAGTACAACACAAGCAGTAATGAGGTTTAGACAAGGTGGGTTTATCAACCACCCAGAAGATTATAAGGATCAAATTATGCCAATCGTTAACAAATCATATTATTAATGAAAGTTTTAATAGAAATTTATAAAATTCTAGCAAGACTAGGAATTAAACCTAAAGATATTTTAGGTATTGGTGGCAATATCCAAAAAATGGGTAAAAGTTTGTACACCAACCCTATTTCTCAAGAAGCTTTATTGTGGATTGCAAAAAATCGTAAACTTCCTGCAAAATTTATAGAAGAAATTAAGCTAACGGCTAGAACTTTAAAAAATTCTAAACCAAAAGAGCAAGAAAAATTTTTACAAAACTTAAAAGACATAGAAAAATCAAAAAACCCTGCACCATTAAAGTCTGCACAAGTTATTAAACTAACAAAAGACTCCAAGTCGCCAGTTCCTAGCGTCAAGAGACCAGAATCTGTTAGTCCGTTGGTAGATAAAATACTTCAGAACATAGAAATTGCAAAAACAATGTCTGATGCTAAGAAAGCTAAAGACATGGCTATTGCTAAAGGAGAAATTAAACCAAAAATTACCGACAAAAACGCTTTAGACACTGAATCTGTTTTAAAAATGAATTATAATGAAAATAATAAGTTTGCTAACGCTAAAGGAGTGGCTCGACGTATTATTATGAACTCTGAATACCTGACAGAAAAACAAGCAGCTGATTTAAAAGTAGGTAAAGACCCAATTATTGTTTTTGAAGAAATTTTTGGAACTAAAGCTACTAAAAATATTCCAAACGAGAATAGTACTAAAGTCGCTGACGCTTATGCAAAATATTTAGCAGATATAAAAGATAATAGAGGCAGGGGTACTTATGATACTGAGTTTGATAGAGAAACAATTGATATTGAATTTAATATAGACGATATACCTTTAGCTCAAGGCGGCATTGCTAATCATTTTAGAAAAAGATAATGAAAAACCCGACATTAGTTAAAAACATGAAACATGTTAAGTGGAAAGAGATCCCTCCATTAAGGGGACCAGAGCCTAGAGGCTTGATTAATGAACCAAAACAAGATAAACCAGAAAGATTGGAGAAAACAACATATGGCAGACGTAGATAAATCCTTACCGAACGTAAGGCAAAATATAACTGTACCTTCAGAAGCGGAGCAGACAGAAGTTGTTGCAGAAATGCAAGAATCAATGCCGTCTTCAGAAAATACTGAAGTTACCGAAAATCCTGATGGATCAGTTGATATAGACTTTGATCCTGGTGCCATGTCTCAAGAATCTGGAGACAATCACTACGCCAATTTAGCAGACATTTTACCAGACTCTATTTTGCAGCCTTTGGGTTCAGAACTTTATGGTAACTATACTGACTACAGAGAATCAAGAAGAGAATGGGAAAGATCTTATTCAAAAGGGTTAGATCTTTTAGGTTTTCAGTTTGAACAACGTACACAACCCTTCCAAGGAGCAAGTGGTGCAACTCACCCCGTTCTAGCAGAAGCCGTTACACAATTTCAAGCGCAAGCTTACAAAGAGTTATTACCAGCCGATGGCCCAATCAGAACTCAAATTTTAGGAGCCTCAACTCCCGAAAAAGAAGCTCAGTCACAACGGGTTAGTGATTTTATGAATTATCAAATCATGAACGTTATGAAAGAGTATGAGCCTGAGTTTGATCAGATGTTATTTTATCTGCCATTAGCTGGTTCGACGTTTAAAAAAGTTTATTATGATGACCTGTTAGGTAGAGCGGTTTCTAAATTTATTCCAGCGGATGATTTAGTAGTGCCTTACACAGCAACTTCATTAGAGGATGCTGAAGCAATTTGTCATACAATAAAAATTTCAGAAAATGATTTACGTAAACAACAAGTAGCAGGTTTTTATAGAGATGTAGAAATCTTTGCCCCTTACGCAGAAGAAACTGAAGTTAAGAAAAAAGAACGAGAGTTAGAAGGCACACAAATGAACGGCCAACAAAAAAACGATAAGATGTATACGTTGGTTGAATTTCATACTAATCTTGACCTTGAAGGTTTTGAAGATAGATCAGCAGACGGTATGCCTACAGGAATTAAAATTCCTTACATTATAACTGTCGACAGTGGTTCAAGAAAGGTTTTATCAATCAGAAGAAACTATAAAGTAGATGATCCAAAGAAACTTAAAATTGATTACTTCGTGCATTTTAAATTTTTACCAGGATTAGGTTTTTATGGGTTTGGATTAATTCACATGATTGGTGGTTTAACAAGAGCAGCAACTTCTGCCCTACGTCAACTAATAGATGCTGGTACACTCTCCAATTTACCAGCAGGATTTAAGATGAGAGGTATTCGTGTTAACAACGATGCACAATCATTACAACCCGGTGAGTTTAGAGATGTAGATGCACCTGGTGGAAATCTTAGAGATGCTTTTATGACTTTGCCTTACAAAGAACCTTCGCAAACATTATTACAACTGATGGGGATTTGTGTTCAGGCTGGACAGAGATTCGCGTCAATTGCTGATATGCAGGTTGGCGACGGGAACCAACAAGCAGCTGTTGGTACAACTGTAGCTCTTTTAGAACGTGGTTCAAGAGTCATGTCAGCAATCCATAAAAGACTTTATTCTTCTATGAAGAATGAGTTTAATTTATTGTCGGATGTTTTTTCAACTTACCTCCCTGCGGTTTATCCGTATGAAGTTGTAGGTGCTGATAAACAAATCAAACAAGCTGACTTTGATGACAGAGTAGATATCCTACCGGTTGCTGATCCGAATATATTTTCATCAACTCAAAGAGTATCTATTGCTCAAACAGAATTACAATTAGCTCAATCAAATCCAGAGATGCATGATTTATATGCAGCTTATAGAGATATGTATCACGCGATTGGTGTAAAAAATATTGATCAGATATTACCACCACCGCCAGAGCCGGCTCCAAAAAACCCAGCACTAGAACATATTGATGCTTTAGCAGGTACACCTTTTGAAGCATTTACTGGACAAGATCACCAAGCTCATATTGCATCGCACCTTTCTTTTATGTCAACGACAATGGCACAGAACAGTCCGATAATTATGGGTGCTTTAGAAAAAAATATTTTTGAACACATTTCATTAATGTCTGATGAACAGGTACAAATGGAAATGCAGGAAAAAATAATGCAAGTACAACAACTACAACAAATGATGCAAAATCCTGAAGCACAACAAAATCCAGAATTTAAACAAGAGATGGATCGATTGATAATGGAAATTGAATCTAGAAAAGCGGTATTAATTTCTGAAATGACTGAAGAGTTTGTTAAAGAACAAAATAAACTTATGGGTGATTTTGGTAATGATCCGATTGCTAAATTAAGAGCAAGAGAACTAGATATTAAAGCCCAAGACAATTTAAGAAAACAAAAAGAAGATGATGCAAGGTTGAACTTAGATAAAATGAAAGCTATGATGAACCAAAGCTATCAACAAGAAAAAATGGACCAAACAGAAGATTTAGCAGAACTTAGAGCTGAAACTTCAATAACTAAACAAAAAATGTCTAACCAAGCAAAAGCAAAAGCCGATGCAACAAAAAGATTTGACGTAAGTACATTAAAAGGACCAAGGAGATAATTATGGCAAGACAAGGACTATACGCAAATATAAATGCTAAGAAAAAAGCTGGTACTTCAAAAAGTAAAGCGAAAAGTACTATCACACCTAAAGCTTATGCTAATATGAAAGCAGGGTTTCCAAACAGTAAAAAAAACAAGGTTAAGGCGTAATGGCTACGGCAGCATGGACTCGAAAAGAAGGTAAAAATCCTTCTGGTGGATTAAATGCTAAAGGCCGTGCTTCTTACAACAAAGCTAATCCTGGATCTAACCTGAAGGCACCACAGCCCGAAGGTGGATCTAGAAAAAAATCTTTCTGCGCTCGTATGGGTGGCATGAAAAAAAAATTAACATCATCTAAAACAGCTAATGATCCTAATTCAAGAATTAATAAGTCATTAAGAAAGTGGAAGTGCTAATGGCAGGTTTAGATGAATTATTTGTAGAAAAAGAAGTTAGAGATCCAAACTACGAAGGTTGGAAAAAAATTTACGAAAGCAATCCTGATATAGCTGAAATGAATGAAAATCATGCGGAGTATTTAGAAAGATACACTTTAGAAATGTCTACATCGGATGCAGGTGAAGCAGGAATTTTAGGAACGGAAGAAGCAAACATGGAATTTGTTGAAGCCGATGACGGTGAAGAAGTTATGGTTGACGACAGAATTAATTTAATGGCAGCTGCACCAGAGAAACAACCTTTTTTATCAAGCGACCAGTCTGCAACAACTTTGTTTATGAGTGAAGGTGGTAAAGTTCCTCAACTAGTTAGAACTAATCCAGATGGTTCAAGACCTGGGTATAGAGGATACGGTGCAGCACAAGATAGTGGTAATGCCGCTAATTCAGCCGCTAGTGCGGCCGCAGGTTCTGGTTCATCAAGTAGCGGTAGTGATGGTGATGGTCGTAACATGGCAAACGTAGCTGGACCAACAACTGCACCTGGACCAACAAATGACCCAGAGAGCAACAGAGAAAAAATGAGAACAGACCAATATACAACTGGACCAAAAACTAGAACAATAAATGAAACTATAACAACACCAAAATTACATAAAATAACAGGTAAACCAATTCCCGCATACACAAAAACTAAAACTACATTTAGTCCAAACATAACAAAAGATACTTGGCACGAGACCGCTGTTAAAAATATTAATAAAAATATAAAAGATGTGGATAGAACTCTTAATCCTTCACCATTTAGTTTATTGGATGTTGTTTTAACTATTGGTTCATTGGGAATACTTAACCCTGCAGTTACAAAAACTTTTCAAACAATTTCTAATGTAAGAACTGGTTTAAAAGTTTCAAATATAGTCTCTGATCCAACTAAAACTAAATCAGTTAAAGATCTGGTAAAAGATGTTTTAACAAGTACGGCAAAAACAGCAATATCTAAAAAAACAGGACTATCTAAGACTCAAATAAATTCTACTTTAGATACTATCGAAAAAGCATTAAATACTGATTTAGGTAAAAGTGTTGTGGATAAATTTAATAGCTTAAATACTACAAATAAAAATACTACTAAAACAACAACATTTGATGGTGGAAACAACGATGGACCCAATAAAACTATTGCCCCTGTGGTTCCTGAACTTATTGCAGAAGACGTAATAATAGAAGAACCGACATCATCCCTATCAAATATGGCCACATTGGATTTACTTAGAAATAGACAGAACACACGTAGGTCTTTTTTTAATGCAAATAGTGGTGGACTTGCCGGATTATTTAAAGTAAAAAAACAATAGGAGAAAATATTATGAGAAATGACTTTGGAAATAGACCCTACATTGTAAGATACCCTAACTCTAGTAAAGCTAGTGGATCTAAGAAACAAGGTGCGAACGATAGACTTGACGAATCTTTAGGAATGAGAGATGGCAAAGAATCTACAAAAACTCAAAGCTATAAAGATAGAAGAGACGAATCTAAAGGAGCAGAATAATGAAAAATTGGCAAATAGGATCTGGTTTTGTTAAAGAACCAAAAGTTACTGTAGGACCAGGAGTTACAAAAGATGGTTGTGCTACAGGTGGTGTTGTAATTGAAACTACAGACCCTACAGAATCTCAAACAGTAAATGTTAGAGGTACTAAAAGAATGAGACCTGACAAAAAACCAGTTAAAGCTACTTGGTATTAAGCTATGTGGTTATCGGCAATTAAATTAGCCGTTTCTGCTGGCAGTAAAATTTACGCTAATAAACAGAGAACGAAGATGGCTATGTCAGATGCACAGCTTATGCATGCATCAAAAATGGCCCGAGGTGAGGAAGCTTACCAGGGAAAACTTTTAGAATCCAGACAATCAGATTGGAAAGACGAATTTATTTTGCTTTTACTTTCGGTCCCTATCGTAATGTTGGGATGGTCGGTATGGTCAGATAATCCTGTACACATGGAAAAAATGGAATTATTTTTTGTGCACTTTGGAAATTTACCTTTATGGTATCAAACAATTTTTGTTGGAGTAATTGCTAGCGTTTATGGACTTAAAGCAACACATTTAATAAAAGGAAAATAATGTCTAGCGTCACAGATATATATACAAAAAACTATAGTGCAGCACGAAAAAAAGAATTTGAAGACCGTGTACGAGAAATGGAAGATGGAGTTATGTCAGAAGAAGCTGTAGCATCTGAAATTGCAAGACAAATGAGAGAAGAACTTAAAAAAGGTGGATCAGTAGGTAAACCTTTAGGAGCTGGTGGCCTATCAAACGCAGCAGGATATTCTCCAGTTATGGGAAATAATAAATTTGGTTACCCAAGTGGTGGTATACCAGTTAAGAAAGGATAAATAATGGACGGCATTAATTTACTGTTTAAGTTACAAAAACAAGTCAAAGATACTCAAGATGGTATCTCAAACGTATTGATAAATGGTCAAGTTGACAATTGGGACAAATATCAGTATATGGTAGGACAACTAAAAGCATATCAACTAGTTTTACAGGAAATCTCTAACCTGCTAAAAGATAAGGAGCAAAACGATGACGAAGACCACAATATCCACAAACTCAAGCCCAAAAATTGAGTTAACTAATACACCACTCGTTGGTGTAAAAAAATCAGAACCAAAAAAAGAAAAAGATGTAACGTCTTTACTCCCTCAACCAACAGGTTGGAGAATTTTAGTTTTACCATTTAAAATGGATGAAAAAACTAAAGGTGGAGTTATTATGAATGAGTCTACTTTAGAAAAACAACAAGTAGGTTCCCAAGTTGGAAATGTTTTAGCGATGGGACCTGAAAGTTATACGGGAAAAAGATTTGAGAAATCTGGACCTTGGTGTAAATTAGGAGACTGGGTAGTCTTTGCACGTTATGCCGGATCAAGAATTCAAATTGAAGGTGGTGAAGTACGTCTGCTAAATGACGACGAAGTTTTAGCAACAGTCAAGGATCCAACGGATATCTTGCATCAATACTAACCAATAGGAGAACCTATGCCAGAGGACAAAAACGATAAGATCATAGACTTACCAACAGACGGTCCTGGAGCCGAAGTCACATTACCAGAAGAAACTGTAAAAGAAGGACAACAACCAGTTGATGTTCCTGCAGCACAACCCGAAGGAGAAGTTACTATTAAAGAAACACCAGCTCCGGAAGAAAAACCTGCTGAGTTAATTACAGAAAAAACAGAAACAAAAAAAGACGAGTTAGAAGAGTATAGCGACGGTGTTAAAAAAAGAATTGCTAAACTAACTAAACGTATGAGAGAATCGGAAAGAAGAGAACAAGAGGCTACAAAATATGCTCGTTCTGTTATTACCGAACAAAAAGTTCTCAAAGATAGATTATCTAAACTAGACACAGGCTATGTTTCAGAAATGGAAAATAGAATTATATCTTCTTTAGAGTCTGCTCAAGCTAAATTAGGAAAAGCTAGAGAAGATGGCGACATCACAGCCGAAGTTAATGCACAAAAAGAAATTGCTAAACTAGGTTATGAGGAAGCAAGATTAGCAGAAATGAAAGTACAAAACACTGCTAAAGAAAAAAGACAAGTAAGTGAGATAAATCAACCAATTAATATTCAACAAGATCAGAAACCAAAACCTGATGCGAGAGCAACAGAATGGGCAGAGAATAACCCTTGGTTTGGGAAAGACAGTCCCATGACCTATACAGCGTTTGACATGCACAAAATATTGGTAGAAGAAGAAGGATTTGACCCACAAAGTGAGGATTATTATATCGAGTTAGATAAAAGAATAAAACTTGAATTTCCCCACAAATTTGGTAATAATACTACAAATACGATTAAGCCAACTCAAACTGTAGCTTCGGCTACGCGAGGGGTAAATAAAGCTGGTCGCAGAACTGTGCAACTCACATCATCACAGGTAGCAATTGCTAGAAAACTGAATGTGCCACTTGAAGAATATGCTAAACAATTAAACATAGAGGAGTAATCGCATATGAAAAAAAATGAAACTAACGAACCTACTATAGAAGAAATTTCTTCAAGAGTTGAAGAAATTAAAATGGAGGTTACAGAAGAAGTAGTAAGAGACTCCCGTGCATCCGACAGCAGAGAAGCTACCAAGCGTCCTGTTGAGTGGAAAGAACCAAATGCTTTAGAAGCCCCAGCGCCGCCGGATGGATTCCGACACAGATGGATAAGAGCTGAAAGCCTAGGATTCGACGACACTAAAAATATCGCTGCTAAATTAAGATCAGGGTATGAGTTAGTTAGAGCCGACGAATACGAAGGTGCCAGTTTTCCAATTGTAGGAGACGGTAAATACAAGGGACTTATTGGAGTTGGAGGTCTGTTGCTGGCCAGAATACCTAACGAGATCGCAGAAGCTCGAGCCAAGTTTTATTCAGATAAAGCTAGGGAAAGAGTTGAAGGAGTTAAGAACGATCTACTGAGGGATCAGCACCCGAGCATGCCTATCAGTTATGATAGTCGCTCTAGCAAATCTTTCGGTGGTAAGTAAAAGTTTTTTAACAATTACGACCCAACGAATTTAAATTAATCGTAACTAGAAATAGTTACAAACAGAGGATAAATAATATGGCTAATCAAGATGCAGCTTTCGGTCTTAGACCGTTAAAAACTGTTGGTCAGCAAGATGATTCCACTGGGATGACTCAATATAATATTTTACCTGGAGACGCTTCAACGATCTTCCAAGGTGATTTAGTTATAGGAGTAGCCGCAGGTTATATAGATATTACTACAGTTGGTAATGTCAGTAATCTTGGCGCATTCTGGGGATGTTTCTACGATGACCCAACAACACAAAAACCTACGTTTAGAAATCAGTACCCAGGCGGAATTACACCTGCTAATAGCGGTGAAATCGAAGCGTTCGTATACGACAGTCCCTACCAAATGTTTGAAATTCAATCAAACGCAGCGGCAGCGGCTATGTCACAAGCGGACATTTTTTCGACAGCAAACGTTGTCGCACCAGGAACTGGTACAACAATAAACGGAGTATCAGCTATGGAGTTAGATCAAAGTACGATCGCTCAAACTGTAAAACAACTAAAAATAATCGGCAAGTCAAGAGACCCTAAAAATTCAGATTACGCAGATACGAATGTGAATTTTAGAGTAATGATTAATACTCATTTACTAGGCTCTGGCGTAGCTGGGATATAAGGAGTATAAATTATGGCTATATCACGACAACAACTCGTAAAAGAGCTTGAGCCAGGTTTAAACGCCTTGTTCGGCCTTGAGTATAAAAGATACGATTCTGAGCATGAAGAAATTTATGCGAAGGAAACATCAGACAGAGCTTTTGAAGAAGAAGTAATGTTATCTGGCTTTGCCAATGCTTATGTAAAACCTGAAGGTTCTGCAGTTGCATTTGACAACGCACAAGAAACATACACTGCGAGATACACAAACGAAACTGTGGCTCTTGCATTTGCTTTAACAGAAGAAGCTATGGAAGATAACTTGTATGATAGACTTGCGTCTAGATACACAAAAGCACTAGCAAGATCTATGGCTAACGCAAAGCAGATTAAAGCTGCTACACCGTTAAACCAAGGTCTACCTGGAATTGCAGCAGCAAATGCATTCCAATCAGGTGACAATGTTAATTTATTTAGCATTTCCCACCCGACTATTGCTGGAACTGTGGCTAACACGTTAGCAACACAAGCAGACCTTAACGAAACATCATTGGAGCAGTCTATGATAGACATCGCTGGAATGACTGATGAAAGAGGGTTAAAGATTGCAGCTAGAGGAATGAAAATGATTGTTCCTTCTGAAAACCAATTCAACGCTGAGAGACTATTAAAATCTCAAGGTAGAACTGGTACTGCAGACAATGACATCAATGCGCTTAAAAACATGGGAATGGTACCTGAAGGTTACAGAGTAAACCACTACCTAACAGACGTTGATTCTTTCTACATCATCACTGATGTACCAAATGGTATGAAGTACTTTGAAAGACTACCTATCCAAACGAAAATGGAAGGTGATTTCTCAACAGGAAACGTAAGATACAAAGCGAGAGAAAGATATTCTTTCGGTGTATCTGACTATAGAGGTATTTTCGGAGTTGAAGGTAACTAATAAATAGAATATTAAGGGGCCGCCTAAAAACGGCCCTTTTTTTAATTATAAAGGTGTAAATGAAAAATTTCCTAGTAAATATATGGGCGTACGATCATCATGCTAAATTTAAAGTTTTAGCTGAAGATAACCCTGTTTCTCTTGAACAATCAATACTTGACAAAATCGGAGAAAAAAGTATTATCTGGGAATATCTCGGAAATAGTTACCATTCCGGGTTAAATCGAATAACCTTTGAGGAGGCTGTTGATGATACAAGACCTATACAAACAAAAAAGGTCCTTGGAGTTGAAGTGGGAACAGGAGCATATTAATGAAGACAGATATACTCTTGAGATGGTCAGAATTGATGACAAAGTTAGGGAAGTCATTACTAAGATCAAGCTTGAAGAAGCTGAAATCGCTCACAGACAAAATAGCGTTGAAGGCGCTGCTCCACAAGTTTCTGTAGCTACTTAGAACAAAAGCTACATTGCGTAAATCGCATTTCTACCGTAGGATCTCTTGCACTCTATTCAAAAATCATATATAAATATCTTACTATACATAAATTAATATTCTGCATAGACGCAGTATAGTCGACGGCCTAGAGACTATGTAGAATTTAACTAGGAGAATATATCATGGCAAATACTAATTTTTCCGGCCCAATATCAGCTGGAAACATAAGAAACACTACAGGAACAATTGTTGGTGAAAATGTAAAAAACACAGGTCAAGTTGTAATGTCTCAATCAATAATGATTGACACTGCAATCGCAGCCGGAGCAAGTACATTCAATGTAGGTGTAATACCAAGAAACTCACAATTACTTACAGCTACAATAAGAACTTCAGTAGTTAATAATAATGTTACTTCATGTACTATATCAATGGGGAAAACAGGATCTGTTGCATACTTTTTAGCTGCTCAAGATGGTCAAGCTTTAGCAGAGTACTCTACTTTAGCAACTGGATCTTTTGATGAAGCTGATAGATTTGGTTCTGATACTCAAATTATAGCTACAGTAACTACAGTAGGTGCAGTTTCAGGTACTCCGACAGGACAAACCACTGTTACATTTACATATTTACAAGCTAATAATTTAAGCGACGCTACAGCAGCGTAGTTTAATAAATAATTAATGGAGCCCTTCGGGGCTCCTACAAAATTTTAAGGAGAAAAAAATTATGAGTAATGTAACAGCAGTAAAAGCAAAATTCATGGCACCTTTAGGTGCGAGTACAACTAATGTAGCCGCCAACCAAACAACTACGTTGACTACAGATATTGTTTTAGCAGCTACGGCAGCAGGATTTGGTAATTGGAGTAATGTTGCAACTACATTAAAATTTACATCAGGTAGTGCTACAACTAACGCAATTGTTTTTACAATTACAGGTACTGATCAAAATGGTTTACCTGTTACAGCTACACACACAGGACCCGGTGGAAGTGCAAACAATGACACAACACAAGTATTTACTTCAGTCACACAAATTTCAAAACCAACGACTGCTACAAGTTTATCTATAGGAACTAATGCTTCTGCATCAGGACCAATCTTTTCAGGTAGAACAAGAGTAAGAGGAATGCATGTGCATTCTTCAACAGGTGCAGTTAGTTTAATTATTAGAGACTCATCTATTACAGGAGTAGTTGGATTACAGCTTGGGATTCCGGGTGGAGTAACTAATCAAACAGATCCATATATTCCAGATAATGGTATCTTGTTTCCAAATGGAGCATACACAGACGTAACAGGTTTAGGTTCAGCAACATTCTTCTTTGACGGTTAGGATTACATGGCAAATACAACTTCAGGAACTACAGTTTTTGGAAAAAACTTTTCTATCGACGAAATTATTGAAGAAGGTTATGAAAGATGTGGACTAAGAGGAGTTGCTGGTTACCAGTTAAAAACTGCTAGAAGATCTTTAAATATACTTTTTCAAGAATGGGCTAATAGAGGAATTCACCTTTGGCAAATTGCTGACGGTTATGCAACACTAGTTTCAGGAACAAAAGAATATATTGGTTATCGTTCAGATACAGATGGTACTTCTACATTGTTGGACATTGCTGGCGCTGCTATTTATGGTATTGATGATGTCTTTGAAGCGTCTTATAGAAATAATGCTGGAACTACAAATCAATCAGATGCACCTTTAACTAAAATTGCAAGATCTACTTATTCTTCTTTATCTAATAAATTAGCAGTAGGACAACCTTCTCAATATTGGGTTCAAAGATTTATAGATAGAGTGTCTATAACTTTATACACAACTCCTGGAGCAAGTCAGGCTGGTGATAGAATTCAATTTTATTATATGAAAAGAATACAAGACGTAGGAAATTATACTAACGGTGTTGATGTTCCTTATTATTACATGCCGTGTATGTGTGCAGGTTTAGCTTATTATTTAAGTTTAAAATATGCACCAGAGAGAACACAGAATTTAAAATTATTTTATGAAGATGAACTACTAAGAGCGGAGGCAGCGGATGGTTCGGAAACGAGTACGTTTATTACACCGAAAACTTACTATCCTAGCATTTAATTATGGCACGATTTGCTCAAGGAAAACACGCATTAGCAATATCTGACATTAGTGGTCAAGCCTTTCCTTGGAATGAAATGGTCACTCAATGGAATGGTTTATTTGTGCACTATTCTGAGTTTGAAAGTAAACAACCGCAATTAGATCCAAAACCCAGTGCAGCCGATCCAACAGCTTTACCTACTACAAGACCTCAACAAGATTCACCAGATAGTTTAAGATTTTTAAGTTTTAACCCTATTAGTACTTTATCAGCTGGTAGTAGCATTATAAATATTTTTGAAGAAAACCATGGCAGACAGTATGGAAGTTTTGTAAAATTTAGAGGGCCTTCTGGTATTGCAGGTGCTTTTAATAATATTGCTAATATAGACGGTATAACTGGAGCTCAAATTTGTGATGCTAATGGGTTTACTATTATTCCAGGTAGACGTATTTTAACAACAACAACAATTACTACAACTATTGATGCAACTCAAACAACTGGAATTATTTTAACTAGTCAAACTGGATGGGAAGTAGAAAGTCCTCGTACACCAGGAAGCGTTAATTTTTTCTCTGGTGGTACACCTATTAATGCGGTTAAAATGGGGACAGAAATTTTGGTTTATACTGGGATTAGTTCTACAAATGAATTAGAAGGAGTTGTGAGGGGTACTTTTTCAAGTACAGCTGCAGCTCACACTGCTGGAGATACTGCAAGATGTCTTTCCGATCCTTTGAATAATTATCATGTAACTACTGCTGGAACAGCAATTACTGGACAAATTAGTGGAGGAGGATATAATACATCTTCAGGACCAGTAACATTAAAAGCGATAGGACCACAATAATGGCATTTGTAAATGACGGATTCACATACGCAACTTTAACTTCAGCAATTCAAAATTATTGTGAAGTTGACACTGCTGTTTTTACTGCAACTGTTACAGATCAATTTATTGGCAATGCTTGTTTAAGAGTGATGAGAGATTTAAACACCGATTCAGATAGAGCTTCTATGGTAGGTTCATTGGTTATTGGACAACAATACATAAATGCTCCAGCTGGGTGTTTGGCTGTTAGATCAATTCAAATTACTGAAGATGACACTACACCAGATACACAAGTGTATTTAGAAAAAAGAGATGTTACTTTTTTAAATGAATTTAATAAATTTGCAGACCAAGGAAATAGTGAAGCTACAGGAAGAGGTTTACCTAAATATTATGCTATGTTTGGAGGAGATACTACTATGACAGGTAATACTGATAGTAGTTCAGGAACTATCATGTTTGCTCCTTGTCCAGATAAAACATACACTTTTCAAGTAAATTTTGTAAGAAGACCCCCTGGTTTGTCTGCTACCGTTACATCTAATTATTTAAGTATTAATTTTCCAAATGGACTATTATATGCTTGTTTAGTAGAGGCATTTGGATTTTTAAAAGGTCCAATGGATATGTTGACATATTATGAAAACAGATATAAACAAGAGTTACAACAGTATGCAATTGAGCAAGTTGGAAGAAGAAGAAGAGATGATTATGATGATGGAACTATCAGATTATATATTGACTCTCCTTCCCCTTCAAAGTAAAACAAATTAGGAGATAAAAATTATGGCAATAACATCAGCACTTACAAATACTTTTAAAGCAGAATTACTTGGCGGTGAACATGATTTTGCAGCGGGTGGTAATACATTTAAATTAGCATTATTTGTTAATGCAACTTTAGGATCTACTACTACTGCTTATACAGCTCCTGCAGATGCTAACGCCGTTCCTACTAACACAAACGAGGTTAGTGATA
>Ga0307986_10000131_pt1 | contig 52333 bp, 51 predicted proteins | sample EllFjometageno82_FD_203170 | JGI IMG/M metagenome (GOLD analysis project Ga0307986, IMG submission 203170) | Marine microbial communities from Ellis Fjord, Antarctic Ocean - #82 | ecosystem: Environmental > Aquatic > Marine > Unclassified | place: Southern Ocean | collected 2014-10-09 | reverse complement strand
AATTCAGGCTTTGCGTCAAATTCAGCGTTATCGCCTACAATTAGAGCTTTGCTTAATTGATATGCATCAGTTTTTTGTGCTATTTTTTCTACAAATATTTTTCCTTGATAAATACCTTTGCTTTTATCATTTAATACATTTTTAATTTTTTGATAGCTTTTACAGTTTGGAGAGTTATGATTTATGCGTGTTTTAATTTCTTGATGTTGATCTTCCTGTAAGTTTAAAGCTGAATAAATACTACAGCTACTATTGTCTTCGTTTAAGTTTATTTCAATTTCAATTTTATTTAATTTTAGCCCAGAGCTTAAAATATAGTTCTCATAAATAGAACCGCCTTCCAAAGAACCTTTTATATATTTGTAAAAATGTCCATTATTTTTTGAATTCTGAATTAAAATATTCTTCAATACGGCATTCTTATCCAAAGAAACGGTGTCTACTGTGTTTTTAATAAAATTACTTTGGGTGTTATTATCACTATAATCAATTAACGTTAATTCCGATCCTTCGTTTAATTTAATAGAATTTTTATTGTTCATTATTTTGTTTTTTAAATCTTGAGAAAAACAATTATACACAATCAAGGGTTTTTTTAATTTGTAGTCTTTGGCAATTTCCAACGAAAACCCTCCAGATGATAACGCACTATTGAGTAATGCCATTGCATTACTTGGGTCGATATTCATTATTTCTTTTTGAATAAAATCTTTAATTAAAACCTTATTTTTTTCTTCATGATCAAAATTAGTTGAAATTATTTTTCCGTTAGTTAAAAATATGAAATTATGCTCAAAGCTTTCAATAGCTTTAAACTCTTTACTAGATTCAAAATTAACTTCATTGCTAATATTGTCAAAATTTTTATTTAAAATTAAGTTTAAATCTGTAAATTTCCAATCTTCAACTTGTTTAGATGGAAAGCCAGACTCATAAAATAAATCAAGATTTTTTTTTCGGGAAACCTTTTCTTCTTGTGAGAGATTTTTAATTTTTCCGATATCAAAATCGTAATTTTGCTTCATCTAACCTAAATTCACGTAACCTGTTTTTTCTAATTGTTCACCTAAATCAGCGTTTCCTGTTTTAATAATTTTACCAGCAGATAAAACGTGTATGAAGTCTGGCTTAATGTAATCAAGTAGCCTTTGGTAGTGTGTAATTATCAAAAAAGCATTTTCTTTATTTTTATATGAGTTAACACCATCTGCAACTATTCTTAGCGCATCTATATCTAGACCTGAATCTGTTTCATCTAAAATTGATAATTTTGGTTCTAATAATTTCATTTGTAAAATTTCATTTTTTTTCTTTTCACCACCTGAAAATCCTACGTTTAATTGACGTGATAAAAATTTTTCGTCAATATTGAGTTCTTTGGCTTTTTCTTTAATTAATTTTAGGAAAGTTAATGTGTCTAATTCTTTTTCACCTCTTGCCTTTCTAACTGAGTTTAAAGATGTTCTTAAAAAATTATTTGTATTTACACCTGGAATTTCTAAGGGGTATTGAAATGCTAAAAAAATTCCTTTTTGTGCTCTCTCTTCTATTTTAAGATCGTTTAAATCCATACCGTTAAAACTAATTTCACCTTCAATTTCGTAGCCATTTTTACCTGACAGAACATTTGCTAATGTGCTTTTTCCTGAGCCATTAGGCCCCATAATTGCATGAACTTCGCCAGGCTTAATGTCTAGGTCTAAACCTTTTAAAATTAACTTTTCGTTAATAGTTGCTTTTAAATTTTTAATTTTTAACATTAACCAACACTTCCTTCTAAGCTAATAGCAACTAATTTTTGTGCTTCCACCGCAAACTCCATTGGTAATTGCTGCAATACTTCTTTGCAGAAACCATTTACGATCAGACTAACTGCTTCTTCTTGATCGAGTCCTCTTTGGTTGCAGTAGTAAAGCTGTTCTTCGTTAATTTTAGTAGTGGTTGCCTCATGCTCAATAGTTGATGTTGAATTTTTGTTCTTAATATATGGAACTGTGTGTGCACCACATTTATTGCCCATTAATAAAGAGTCACATTGAGTATAATTTCTTGAGTTAGTTGCTTTTTTGTTAATATCAACTAAGCCTCTATATGTGTTGTCTGCGTTACCAGCTGATATACCTTTAGAGATTATTTTGCTCTTAGTATTCTTTCCTAAATGGATCATCTTGGTACCCGTATCTGCTTTTTGATAATTATTTGTAATAGCTATTGAATAAAACTCACCTACTGAATTATCACCTTGCAAAATACAGCTTGGGTATTTCCAAGTTATTGCTGATCCTGTTTCAACTTGAGTCCATGAAATTTTTGAATTTCTTCCTCTACAAGCTCCTCTTTTGGTTACAAAATTATATATTCCACCTACGCCATTCTTATCTCCAGGATACCAATTTTGAACAGTCGAATATTTAATTTCTGCGTCATCTAAAGCAATTAGCTCAACATTTGCAGCATGCAATTGGTTTTCATCTCTCATAGGAGCGGTACAACCCTCTAAGTAACTTACGTAGCTTCCTTTGTCTGCAATAATTAAAGTTCTTTCAAATTGTCCAGTTTCAGAAGCGTTAATTCTAAAATAAGTTGAAAGCTCCATTGGACATCTTGTGTTTGGAGGAATGTATACAAAAGACCCATCAGTAAAAACTGCTGAATTTAATGTTGCAAAATAATGATCACTTAAAGGTATAACTGACCCTAAATATTTTTTTACTAAATCTGGATGTTTCTGAATAGCTTCAGAAATAGAACAAAATATTATTCCTTTTTTTGTTAGTTCGTCTTTAAATGTTGTGGCTACAGAAACCGAGTCAAATACTGCGTCAACTGCTATTCCATTTAATCTTTGTTGTTCTACTAACGGTATTCCAAGTTTTTTATATGTTTCTAATATTTTTGGATCAATTTCATCTAAACTTGTAGGTTTTTCGGAGGCACTTTTCGGTGCAGAATAATAATATAAATCCTGATAATTAATTTTAGGATATTTTGGCTTCTGCCAATTGGGTTCTTTTAAACTTTGCAATCTATTAAATGCCTTTAGCCTCCAGTCTAACATCCACTTAGGTTCTTTTTTTATGTCTGAGATAAACTTTATTGTGCCTTCGTTAAGTCCCTTTGGTGCTCTAATACTTTCAATATCAGTTGTAAAACCGTACTTGTATTCTTTGTTAATGTTGAGATCTTGATTTTTCATTATCCTTTATCTTTCGTTCTGTTGTTAAAAAATATTTTCCTGTTTTGAAACTAGCTCATTAAGGTTTTTGTTTTCAAAAAAACCATTAATATGTTTTTCTAAATCATCCCAAAGATAATGCGTTATGCATTTAACTGATCTACCATCGCAGCCTTTTTTTGAGTCTTTTTTACAATTAAGTGTTTTAACTTTTTCGTCTACCGCAGAAATGATACTAGAAAGTTTTATGTCTTTAGCTTTTTTGTATAACATGTATCCTCCGTGGGGTCCTCTTACACTCTTAACAAGATGGTTATTTTTTAATTTTAAAAATAACTGCTCTAAATATGAAAGGGATATGTTTTGTCTAATAGAAATTTCATTTAAGCTCACGGGTTTTAAGTCTTCATTAGAGGCTAAATCGGCCATAGCCATGACTGCGTATCTGCCTTTAGTTGTTAATTTCATAGTTTACCCCTGTTTCTATAGTTAAATACCTTATTCCTACTAATTTAGTCAAGTTTATAAAAAAACAAAATGTCTCATGCAAAATATGCTATAAGACATTTTTTTTTGACACTAATTATCATTACAAACTCATGAAACCTAAAAGCACCGAAATATTTATACCTGGACCATCTGGCAGACTAGAAGGTAAATATTATAAAAACCCAAAATTTGGTTCTCCTGTTGCGATTGTTCTTCAACCTCATCCACAGTACGGAGGTTCTATGAATAATAAAATTGTACAAACCGCTTATAATATTTTCTTAGAAAATGGTTTTTCTGTAATTAAAATTAATTTTAGAGGAGTTGGAAAAAGCGATGGTGTTTTTGATAATGGTCAGGGAGAATTATCAGACGCTGCTGCAGCTCTGGACTGGATAGAAAGAGAAAATTTAGATTATAAACAATGTTGGGTTTCTGGGTTTTCATTTGGGGCTTTAATTTGTATGCAATTAATTATGAGAAGACCAGAAGTTAATAATTTTATTGCTATATCACCTCAGCCAAATGTATATGATTTTTCTTTTCTAGCCCCTTGCCCGACTTCGGGGCAAGTTTTGTATAGCGATGGCGATGAGCTAGTAACTAAAGAAAGTATTGACGAATTAGATAATAGAATTAAAAATCAAAAAGGTATTGAGGTAATTTTTAATAAGATTAAAGACTCTAATCATTTCTTTAAGAATAAAGAAAATGAATTAGCTAAAGAAATAGAAAAATATATTAAAGAAAAAACTGCACTTATTTAAATTCTATAAATTTTCCACCTGTCATAGGCTTTAATATACCTGTTGTTTTAGGAAACGTGATTGGTTTTTTGAGAAAAGATCTAATAGCCAGATAAGCAAAAGCTTGAGATTCTATAAAATCCCCATTTATTTTGTGTTCATCTATGTTGAGTGTTGAAATTTTACTTATTTTCTTAATCTTTTCAGAAATATATTTATTTTTTCTTCCACCTCCACATAAAATTATTTCTTTAGGTTTCTTTGAAAAAAAATTTAATGAATCAACTATAGTATGAACGGTAAGATCAGACAATGTAGTAACTGAATTTTCTACACTCAATCCTCTAACCCCACTAAGGTTAAAGTCATTTACATCTAATGATTTTGGTGGAAGATGTTCGTAATATGGATCATTTAAATAACTGTCTAATATATTTCTATCGACACTTCCTTTGAAAGCTATTTCTCCATTTTTATCAAATTGAATTCTATAGTTTGATTTTAGCTGTAAAAGTTTATCTATCAAAAAATTACCTGGGCCTGAATCAAAACTTATCATTTCATCATTTAAATCTAAATAAGTTATGTTGGATATTCCTCCGATATTCACAAAGACAACTGGCTCTTTTAATTTTAATTTTTTCTGTAATAATTTATGAAATATTGGAACTAAGGGAGCACCTTGACCTCCATTTTTAATATCATTTTCTCTGAAATCATAAACTAAATTTAAACCTGTTAATTTAGACAAGACTTTTCCATCTCCTAATTGTTTAGTTTTTTTTTCATAGAAACTATGGAAGATTGTATGCCCATGTAATCCGACTAGGTCAATTTCAGATTTATTTATTTTTAAATTTTCTAAAATTAAATTTATAGCTGCTGAGTGTAGAAAAGTTATTTCTTTCTCTAGATCTGCTATTTCATTTTTATTAGTTACTAACGCTAAGTTACTATCTATTTTTTCTTTTAATTCTCTAATTCGAATGCTAGTTTTTATATCATAAGGAGAGAAATAGTCTCCGATTAAATTTAGTTCATTTTCTCCATCTGATTTAATAATCGATACATCTATTCCATCACAGGATGTTCCGCTCATTAATCCGATTGCTGTTATTAATTTTTTCATTAATTGTTATTTTATTTATAACTATTATTGTGTAAAAGTAATTTTAAATCAAATTATCTATGAAAAATAACTTTATTAACGAAATTATTGAAAGAGGTTTTTTTCATCAATGTACTGACAAAGACAAATTAACAAAATTGCTTAGTAACAAGCTTATTAAGGCTTATATTGGTTTTGATTGTACGGCTCCAAGTCTGCACGTTGGAAGTTTGTTGCAGATTATGTGCTTGAGAAAATTACAAAAATATGGTCACCAGCCTATAGTCTTACTTGGCGGAGGAACAACACTTATTGGAGATCCCTCAGGAAAAGATGCGACTAGAAAAATTTTAGAAGAAACAACCATCAATAAAAATATTGAAAAAATAAAAAATATATTTAAAAAACTATTAAATTTTACAGATGAACAAACTAAGCCAATATTTGTAAACAATGCTGAATGGTTAAATAAATTACATTATATAGATTTTTTAAGGAATATTGGAAAACACTTTACTATAAATAGAATGTTAAGTTTTGATAGTGTTAAACTACGCTTAGAAAGAGAACAGTCTCTTAGCTATATGGAGTTTAATTATATGATTCTACAAGCATATGATTTTTATAAATTAAATGAAAAGTATGACTGTGATTTACAAATAGGAGGTTCGGATCAATGGGGCAACATAATTAACGGAGTTGAATTAGTTAGAAAAATTAATCAAAAAGAATCTTTTGGTTTAACAACGCCACTAATAACTGTCTCTTCGGGTGCTAAAATGGGTAAGACAGAAAGTGGAGCAATCTGGCTAGATGAAGAGCTTTTGTCACCCTATGACTATTGGCAGTTCTGGAGAAATTCGAGTGATGATGATGTAAAAAAATTCTTAAAATATTTTACAGAAATAAGTATTGATGAATTAGAAGTAATCTTAAAAATTGAAAAAAATATTAATAATTTGAAAATTTTATTAGCTAACGAAGCAACAAAAATTTTACACGGAGAAAAGAAAGCAAATGACTCAGAAAAAACAGCAAGAGAAACATTTGAAGGGAAAGGAATTGGTAAGGACTTACCTGAAACTATAATTAACGAATCTCAATTAAAAAATGGAGTGAATATAATTGAATTACTGTACGACCATAAAATTATGAATTCCAAAAGTGAAATTAGGAGAGCTATCAAAGAAAAAGGCATAAAAATTAATGATATGCTTGTCGAGAGTGAAAGAAGGATTATCGAACTAAAAGACTTTAAGGAAAATGCTTGTGTTAAAATTTCTCATGGTAAGAAAAAACATTTTATAATCAAGCTAAAGCAGATTTAATTTTTTTTCATTTTTTCAAAAGCTCTTGTTATAAATCTAGGTGTTATGGTTTTTACTGGGTTAACAGTTGTTTTTAATTTTCCAGGCAAACCTTTCATTTTAAAGCTGACACCGAATACGCCTTCTCCAATTTTATCTCCAACTAATATGTTTCCTATAACAGGGATTTTTGAAACTAAGCTGTTTAAAGTTTTAGCCGGAACCAATGTTCCACTTAGGCTTATTAAACCTGTTTTTTTTTCTATGTATCCCTTCATGTGTAAAGATACACTTGAACCTAAGGCTAATATTTCCTCTACTGTAGTTACGTTAGAATTTTCTTTTAGATTGATTTCTAAAAATTCAAAACTCATACCTTGACCCGATAAAAGATCTGCAATACCTCCGAGGTCAGCTAAAGTTAGTAGGGTTGCTAAAGCTGGTGCTTTAATAACTTTAAAATTTTCAATCGTAAGCTTAGAAACCGAACCTGTTTCGTCAATTATAGAATTGTATAGTAATTTTCCGTCCTTAATTCCTTCAAAAAATTTATAATTATCAAGCATAGCTTCAGGTGAATCAGAATAAATCTCTAATATTTTTTTATTATTTTGATATTTTTTTAATGAAACATCTAAATATTTATCTTCTGAAAACTCACTTTTTGAAGAAATCATATCAAATTTTCCTCCCTTAACTGAGCCTATTAAATAAAAATTATTTAATGGAATTTTAGGTCTTGTAATCAAAGTTTCGATATTTATTTCTACTTCATTGTTTAAATTTTCGAATAGATTTGATTTGTTTTTTTCTGAAAGTATTTTTAATAAATAAGTCGAATCATACTTTTTACCTGAGATAAGTATTTTTTTTCCAAAGTTAATTTTTAAATTATTATTTTCTTTATTATTGTTAAATGTTATTAAATTAATATTCTTGAGTTTTTCTATTTGACCCCTGTTGTTTAAAACTAATTCTTCAACAAAAATAGAACTTTTTTCTTCTTTAAAATTTATTGTTTTAAAAATAAATTTATTATTTTTAACATTTATTTCACTTTTTACATTACTATTTTTTTTTGAATTAGTTTGAAAATTAATTATATCAAAAAAAATATTTTCACTCAAATCTAAATCAACAAAATAAACTTTATTTTTTTTACTTAAATTATTTTTAATTTTAAATTTCTTAAAATTTGGTTTATTTGTACTGTAAAAGCCATCTAGAATTAAGGAGTTATTATTTTTTTTATTAAAATTTATTTCTATTTTAGTTTTGTTGAAAAAAACTTTATTGATAGAGTTTTTAAGAAATTTATTCTTGAAACTATTGTTGAAAATTACTTGTGCTTGAGAGATAGTACCACTAGATTTATATTGATAATCAATAATTTTAAAAAATTTATTAGTTTTTAAACTAAACACATGAAGTACAGAGCCCTTTACATCAATTTTATTTTTTTTAAATAGTTTTGTTTTTTGAAATAATTTCTTTAGTTGGTTTTCTTCTAGCTTAAACTGGGAGTTAAACTTACCTTTAATCTCAAGGTTTTTTTTTTTTTCTATGTCAATAGACCCATTGGTAATAGAAATGCCCTGGTAATTAGCGTTAATGGAATTGATTAATGTTAAGTTATTGTCTGCTATGAAATTAAAGCTTACATCTTTTATTGTGAAATTATTTGTTATTTTTGCAGTAACTTTTTTTATGGATCCATTTGCTTTATAATCAATGAGTTTGAAATCTTTATCTGTTCTTAAGTTGAATAGTGCTTTTTCGACTTCTCCGCCATTTAAGTTTTTAAGTAAATATTTTTTAAAATTTGAAGGCTTAATCCGTATTGCAATTTTTTGTATATCTTTAATTTTAAACTTATTAATTGTAAAACTTATCTGACTTATTTCTATTTTTGTATTTAAAATTTTACCTATTTTTGAATAAATTGAAATCTTCGTGACCGGTATTTTTATGTTTTCGTATGTAATTTTCGGGTTGCTTGTTGAAAGATATAATTGAATTTTTTTTAAATCTAATTTGATTTTAATCTTTTGTAGTTCTAATTCAATTCTAGGGTCTTTTTTTTTAATTTCTTTAACGATTAAGTTGTTAAATTTTGTTGTTTCTATGCCAAAAATTGAAAGGTAAGTTACCCCTGATGTTAATAGAAAAACAGTTATTACAAGAAATGAATATAAAAATTTTTTCATAATTATTTAAATAAATTTCCTTCAATAAACTGATCTAGATTTCCGTTCAATACGTCATCAGGATTAGTGCTTTCAATTTTAGATCTTAAGTCTTTTACTAATCTATAAGGTTGTAAAACATAAGAACGTATTTGATGTCCCCAACCAATATCAGTTTTTAAACTAATATTTTTTTGTTCTTTTTCTTCTCTTTTCTGTATTTCATGTTCGTATAATCTTGCTTTCAACATTTTATAGCATGTCTCTTTATTTTTATGTTGAGATCTCTGATTTTGACACTGTACAACAATTTTTGTTGGAATATGCGTTATTCTTACAGCGCTATCAGTTACATTGACATGCTGTCCTCCGGCACCACTAGATCTGTAAGTGTCAACTCTCAAATCTTTTTCATCTATTTTAATGTCAATTTCATCATCTATAGAAGGGTATACCCAGACGCTAGCAAAACTTGTGTGCCTTCTTGCTCCGCTGTCAAAAGGGGAAATTCGTACCAATCGATGAACACCTGATTCATTTTTCATTTGCCCATATAAATGTTCGCCTGTTACTTTTAGAATTGACGATTTAATTCCTGCTTCATCTCCTTTGTGCTCACTTATAATTTCACTGTTGAAGAATTTTTTATCGAACCATTTTAAATACATTTTTCTCAACATTTCAGCCCAATCCTGGCTTTCTGTTCCCCCTGCTCCAGCATGGATCTCGAGATAAATATCTAAACCATCATTTTCGCCCGACAAGAAGCAACTAATTTGAGTTTTTTTTATTTGTTTTTTTATTTCTTCAATTTTTATTAAACAATCAGAAGTAATTTCATCATTAGATTCTTCGAGTGCTAATTGGTAAATATCTTTTAAATTTACAAGATCATTATTTGAGTTGTTAAACATTTCAAGTAATGAATCTAAATGTTTTTTCTCTTTAATAATTTTTTTTACTTTGTTGTTATCTTTCCAAAAATCTTCACTTGCAATTATAGAGTTTAATTTTTTTAATTTTTGCTCAATATTATTTGATTCAAAGATACCCCCTTATATTCTTCAATGCCTTTTCAGCTAAATTTATTTGAGTATCTAATATTTCCATTAATAAAATTGTCTAAACTTAACTAAACTATCATAATTAGTTTTTTTACCTAAATTATTATTTTTCATTTTGTTAATATCACTTTGCTTAAATGCTTCTATAATAGATTTCGAGTTGCTAAAACTTTCTTTTTTACCTGTATCATAGTTTATTGCAGCAAAAAATATTTCCTCAGGTATTGAAAACGGTTTGAAATCATCTTTATATAAAGCTTCTTTAATAAAATTTTTAAATATAGGTAAAGCAGCTTTAGCACCAGTTTCGTACCGTCCAAGAGATTTTGGATTATCGAATCCGACATATACTCCTATCACAAGATTAGACGTAGAACCTATAAACCAAGCATCGTAATTATCATTTGTTGTACCTGTCTTTCCTGCAAGTGGAACATTTAAATCTCTAAGTCTTTTCCCTGTTCCTCTTTCAACTGTTCCCTCTAGCATTGATAAAATTTGATAGGCTGTCTCTTTACTTATTGTTTGAGTGTAATTATCTTTAATAGATGGAATTATGTTATCAGATTCTGAATATCTGTCACAGCTAACACAATCTCTATTATCTGAATTATAAATAGTCTTCCCTCTTCTATCTTGAATTCTTTCAATCAAAACAGGATTTATTTTTTTTCCGCCGTTAACAAAAGTTGCGTAAGCATTTGTAATCTGAAATAGGGTTGTTTCTGCTGAACCCAAGGAAACAGATAGTAGTTCAGGTATTTCATTATAAATATTTAGCTCTTTTGATAATTTTAAAATTTTTTTTAAACCTAATTCCTGAGCTATTCTAACTGTCATTAGATTTCTTGAGTATTCAACGCCTTTTCTTAGTGTGGTAGGTCCATAAAATTCTTTCCCATAGTTTTCTGGTTTCCAATTCTTTAAACCAATTCCTTGTGCTTCAATAAATGGAGCATCTAAAATTATAGAGTTAGGAGAAAAATTATTTTCTAGGGCTGCAGCGTAAACAAAGGGTTTGAAAGCAGATCCTGGTTGTCTTTTTGCTTGAGTGACTCTATTGAACTCACTAGACTCAAAACTAAACCCTCCAACTAAAGCTTTTACTTTTCCATTATATGGGTTAATTGCTACGATTGCTCCATTAACTTTTGGATACTGTTTTAGTCCCCATGCTCCTTTTTTGTTTTTACTTACAAAAATAACATCATTAACTTTAAACGATTCATAAATTGTTTTTTTAATTGCCCATTTTAAATTATTACTTTGTATCTTTCCTTTTTCTTTATCATTTACTGTCTCAAATATAATTTCTGATTCATTTACACTTATTATTTCGGCAAAAACCCAATTTAGACTAATGTCAATTTTTTTTTTTTTTAATTTTTCTTGCCAGTTTTTTTCTATTTTTGTATTCAAGATTGGACCTCTCCAGCCATGTCTTCGGTCGTAAGACTCGATACCTGATCTTAAAGCATTTAAAGCATGGAGTTGGTAGTCTACATCTAGCGCTGATTTAATAGATAAGCCTTCTGCATACAATTTATCAAAACCATAGCTGCCTTTAATAATTCTTCTTATTTCTTCGGTATAATAATTAGCTTCTTTAAGTAGTTTAATTTTTCTTTTTTTTAAATTAATTTCCCTTTTCTTAAATTTTTCAAAATCACTATTATTTATAAAGTTATTCTCTTTTAAGTTTTGTAAAACTAAATTTCTTCTTAATTTTGCTTCAGAATAATACCTAAATGGATTGTATTTACTTGGAGCTTTTGGTAGTGCAGCTAATAAGGCTGCTTCCGAATAGTTTAGTTCTTTCACTGATTTATCAAAATATTCCAGACTAGCTGCCGCTATGCCATAAGTTCCTTCCCCAAGGTAAATTTGATTTAAGTATAACTCTAAAATTTTTTCTTTTGTATATGCTTTTTCAATTCTAAAAGCTAAAATCGCTTCTTTTATTTTTCTTTTTAAAGAAACTTCGTTAGTTAGTAAAAAATTTTTTGCTACCTGTTGTGTAATTGTTGATGCACCTTCCAGTCTTTTATCGTTAACTACATTTTTAATATTATTTAATACAGCTCTAATTATTCCTTTTGGGTCAATGCCAGGATGGTTAAAAAAATTCTTATCTTCCGCTGACAAAAAAGAGTTTATTACCGTATCTGGTATTGAATAGTAGGGAATAAATAATCTTTTCTCAATTGAGTATTCTGCAATTAAGGTTCCATTACCTGCATATACCCTACTAGAGACTGGTGGTTCGTAGCTTTCTAACTTTTTATAATCTGGAAGCCCGGCTGAAAAATACCATAAAGCTGAAAATGATATAAAAAATAAAGATAGAATAACGACAATAATTGATTTAATTAAAAAATTAAAATGATTTAACATGGTTATAATCAATTAAAGCCTAAATTTTGGCTATCTTATGGCATGTAATAGATCTCTTTACTATTAATGAAAATAGTCTAAAAATTTTATATATTATTAATATGAAAAATTTCAAAACAAATTCATCAAATTTAATCATTAAAGGAATTCTATTAAAATGGAAAAAAATTTATACATTGATGCATCGCATCCAGACGAAACTCGAATTGTTCTTAAATCAGATAATGGTATCGAAGAATACGAGTATGAAGATAAGAATAAAGTAAACTTTAAAAATAATATTTATCTTGGCACAGTAAGCAGAGTCGAACCTTCTTTACAGGCTGCATTTGTTAACTTTGGTAGGATAAAACATGGTTTCTTAGCTTTTAACGATATTCAATCAGATTATTATCAAATTCCAACAGAGGATAAGGATAGATTGCAAGAAGCAGAAGAAAAAATTAGAGAAGATTTAAAAAATGAAAATGTAGATAATTTAAATAATGAACTTAAATTAGAAAATGAATCCGTAAATGAAGAAAGTGAAAAGTTAGAAAAAAAAGATAAAGAAAACAATCCTTTGGAGGAGAGAAGGCAAGATGAGAACGTTAGAGAAAAACTAAAAAATTCTTATGGGGTTAAAAGATATAAAATTCAAGAAGTTATAAAACCTGGACAAGTTATTTTAATTCAAGTGCTTAAAGAAGAAAGAGGAAATAAAGGTGCCGCGCTTACAACCTTTGTGTCACTCGCTGGTAAGTACATGGTTCTAATGCCAAATACTGCCAAAGGTGGAGGAATATCAAGAAAAATTAATGCATCACCCGATAGGATAAAAATAAGAGCAATTTTAAATGAAATAGAAATTCCTAAGACTATGGGGGTTATTGTAAGAACAGCAGGAGCAAACAAAACAAAAAATGAAATAGAGAAAGATTTTAAAAACACAACTAAAACCTGGGATCAAATAAAAACTAAAGCATTAAATTCTAATGCACCTTCTTTAATCTATGAAGAAGGAGATATAATAAAAAGAGCATTAAGAGATATTTACGATAATGACACTACAAACATTTATGTGGATGGTGATGATGGTCATAAAAAAGCAAAATCTTTTATAAAAGAATTAATTCCTAAAAGTTCTAAATTTTTGAAAAAACATAAAGGTAAAATTCCTTTATTTCATTCAGCTGGTATTGAAAAAGAACTAAATAATATTTTTGATCCTGTGGTGAAATTAAAGTCTGGAGGCTATTTAGTGATAAATCCTACGGAGGCTTTAGTAGCTATAGATATAAATTCAGGACAATCAATTAAAGCTTCTAATATTGAAAAAACCGCTTTGAATACGAATATAGAGGCAGCAGAAGAAATAGCAAAACAAATTAAGTTAAGAGATTTGTCCGGTTTAATTGTCATAGATTTTATTGATATGATAAATTTTTTTAATAGAAGACTAGTGGAAAAGAAAATGAAAGAATCTATTAGAAAAGATAGAGCAAGAATTCAGGTTGGTAGAATAAGTACTTTTGGTTTATTAGAAATGACAAGGCAAAGATTAAGAGAAGGTTCCATAATATGGGAAACTAATTTATCACTAGAGTCTTTTGCTTTAAAAATAGTAAAAAAATCTGAAATGCTTTCTTTTACTGATAAAGTGAAAGGTGTAGGTGTTAAAATTCCGGAAAAAGTTAAAATTTATATTGAAGATGTTTTAAAAAAAGAAATTAAATATTTTAAAGATAAATTCAAAATAGATATTAAATTTATTGCAGAACCAGAATTTATAATACCTGAATACAGCATAAGTTTACTGGATAAGAATAAAAAGCTTATAAACAAAGTTGAAAATATTAATACAATACAAAAAGTTGAAAGTACCATTGAGAGCAAAAAGAAGAAAACAATAAAGACCGAAGAAAAGAAAGAAAAAATTAGTACAAAAAAAACAAAAAAAATAGATAAAAAGAAAATTAAAAAAAATCCAAAAGTTTTATGGATAAGAAGAAAGAAAAAAGCTGCTTAAATTAAGCCTTCAGAAGGACTGCTGGGGTCAGCATAAAATAGTTTTTTCATTCTACCTGCTAAAAAAGCTTGTCTTCCAGAAATAACTGAGTTTTTTAAAGACTCAGCCATTAAAATTGGATTTTTTGCTTTTGCTATTGCGCTATTAACGAGAATTCCATCACATCCCATCTCCATTGCAATTGTGGCATCAGAAGCTGTCCCTATACCAGCGTCAACTATTACTGGAACTCTAGAATTTTTGATTATAATCGATAAATTAATTTTGTTTTGGATTCCAAGACCGGAACCTATTGGTGAGGCAAGCGGCATTATTGCAGATGCGCCTAGGTACTCTAACTCTTTTGCTAGCAACGGATCATCTGAGCAGTAAACCAAAACTTTAAACCCCTCTTTAACAAGAACTTTTGTCGCTTGTAATGTTCCAATCATATCTGGATATAAAGTTTTTTTGTCTCCCAGAACTTCAAGTTTGACCATCTTCCACCCGCCCATTTCTCTAGCAAGTCTTAAAGTTCTCAATGCTTCTTCTGAATTAAAGCATCCTGCTGTATTAGGTAGATATTTAATTTTTTTTGGATCAAGAAAATCTGTAAGTATTGGTTTTTTCTTATCTAGAATATTAACTCTTCTTACTGCCACTGTAACCATGTCTGCTCCAGAAGCATTAATTGCTTGGGCGGTTTCTTTAAAGTTTTTATATTTTCCAGTACCAACTATTAATCTAGATCTTAGAATTTGGTTGCTGACTTTAAAAATATCTTTTTTCATGAATATTAACCACCCCCAATAAAATGAACGATTTCTATCTTATCCTTATTTTTTACGTATACTGTTTTATACTTATTGTAGTTTAAAATTTTACCATTTAACTCAACGGCAATTTTTTTTTCATTTATTTTGTATTTTTTCAACAAGGTAAGTATTGAATGTTTGTTCTTTAATTCTAATTTACGACCATTTAATTGTATTTTTGCCATAATTAAGATAATTATTATACTTACTTTCAAAAAAATGAAGCATAAAATTACTATTATTAATGGCCCAAATCTTAATCTTTTAGGTGAGAGAGAGATAGAAAAATATGGAAATGTTACTCTTAAACAGATTGAACAAAATTGTAAAAAATTTGGAAAAAAAAAGAATATACAGATCGCCTTTAAACAATCAAATATCGAGGGTAAAATTATTGATTATATTCAAGAATCAAGGAAGAAAGTCGATGGATTAATTATTAATGCAGCTGGCTATACACATACATCAGTAGCTATAAGAGATGCATTAATGATATTAAAAATACCAATTATTGAGTTGCACATAACAAATATTTACAACAGAGAGAAATTCAGGCATAAATCTTTATTAAGTAAAGCAGCAAGAAGTGTTATTTGTGGATTTGGTGTCAATGGATATATTCTTGCTTTAGAAGGACTAAACGAAATTATCAAAAATGAAAATAGATAAAAAACTAATTAAAGAACTCGTAGATAATTTAGATGAGTTTAAATTAACTGATCTAGAGTATCAATGTGGAGATACTAAAATTAAAGTTTCCAAAAGATTAAATGCTTCTAGTGCAAATAAAATATCTGACACAATCACATCAACCAACAAAGTTGTATTAGCTGATGGTGAAGAAGGTTTGAGAATAAAATCACCTATTATTGGTACGGCGTACTTAGCAGCAGAACCTGGGGCTAAACAATTTATCCAAGTTGGTGATAAGATAAAAAAAGGTCAAACTATAATGATAATTGAGGCTATGAAAACCATGAATCACATCCCTGCAACCAGCGAAGGTGTGGTAAAAAATATATTAATAAAAGATGGGCAACCTGTAGAGTTTGGTCAGACTTTAATTATTTTAAAATAAATTAAATGTTCAAAAAAGTTTTAATAGCTAACAGAGGTGAGATTGCCGTTAGAATAATAAGGGCCTGTAAAGAATGGGGTATTAAAACAGTAGCTGTTCATTCGGATGTTGATGCTGAATCAATGCATGTTAGGCTTGCAGATGAGAGTGTTTGTATAGGTTCCCACCAACCACAAAACAGCTATTTAAATGTTTCATCTTTAATGTCGGCAGTAGATTTAACAGGGGCTGAAGCAATTCATCCAGGTTATGGTTTCTTGTCTGAAAATTCAAAATTTGCAGAAATTGTTACTAAACATGGAATTAAATTCATAGGACCAAGCTCTAAACTTATCGGTGAAATGGGAGATAAGATTCAAGCAAAAAAAATAGCAAAAAAATATGGGCTTCCCATTATTGAGGGTTCTGAAGGTGGAGTAAAATCTTTTGAAGAAGCTAAGTCTCTTTGTAAAGAAATAGGATACCCAGTACTTATTAAGGCAGCAGCAGGTGGTGGTGGCAAAGGTATGAAAATAGTTGAAGAAGAAGACAAACTTGAAAACCTTTTTTTAACTGCCAAAACGGAAGCTAAAAAATACTTTGGAAACGATGAGTTGTACATTGAAAAGTATTTTAAACACCCTAGGCATATAGAAGTTCAAATAATGTCTGGTAAGAATAGAACAATTCATTTGGGGGAAAGAGATTGTTCAGTTCAGCGAAGACATCAGAAATTAATAGAAGAAACTCCTAGCCCAGTTCTAACTGAGGAACAAAGAAAAGATTTACTTAATAAAACAGTAAAAATGGTTGAACAAATTGGATACGAAGGTGCTGGAACTGTCGAATTTATCTATGAAGATGGAAAATTTTATTTTTTAGAGATGAATACAAGGATACAAGTTGAACACCCTGTTACTGAGGTTCAAACAGGAATAGACATAGTGAAAGAACAACTTTGGATAGCCTTTTCAGGAGAAACAGCTTTAAAACAAAATGATATAAATCCTAGGGGTCATTCAATTGAATGTAGGATAAATGCAGAAAATCCAGCTTTAGACTTTCAGCCTAGTCCAGGAACGATAAGTGTTTGTCATCAGCCCTCGGGATTCAGAACTAGAGTTGACGGTTCAATTTTTCAAGGTTGTAAGGTGACTCCTTACTATGACAGTTTAATAGCTAAAGTAATATGCAAAGGTAGAAATAGAACTGAAGCAATACAAAGAACATTAAGATCGCTAGATGAATTTGTTTTAGAGGGAATAACCACTACAATAGATTTACATAAAAAAATCCTAAAACATAAAAAATTTATAAATTCAGATTTTGATACGAATTGGCTTGCAAAAGAAAAAATTATTTAAACATTGTCACAACTAACAAGCCAAAGGTCATAAACTGGATGGTCTAAAGGCCTTAAAGTCGTACTGCTAGAAAAAGTCCAACCATTAAAAACGAACACTTTGTTGTTTCTATTATCTGAGAGATCTTTGACTTGTATATAAGCTGCGTGTCCTGGTTCTGTTAAAGATTTAGTAGCTCCACATTGTAAAGCTTTTATCTCCAAGAAACCGAATTTTTTTGTTTCCCCGAGAAAAAGAGGAATGTTGGATGTTTTGGCAGTTATTTTATCTAGAGCTACAATATTAATCCTGGTTTCTTTAGTTTTAATTTCTTTAATTTTTTTTTCTTTTAGATTGATAGTTTCATTTATTAAAATATTTTTTTTTTCTAAATCTTCATTTTCAAAACTAGGTTTCAAGTTTTCAAGATTGACCAATGGGACAGTATTTATTTTTTCTTCTGCAAATAAAATATTGAAAAAATTAAATAGAAGTAAAAACAATAAAAAATTAATTTTTCCAAGTATCATATTTTTTTTTTGACTTGTTTAGTCTTGAAATAGAGCTTGGTTTGTAAGAGTTAGTTGTCCCTGTTTGATTTTCCAGATGCTTTTTTTGCCATAAATATTTACTTTTAGTGCTTACAGGTACTTCGTGAACTGTATGGTGAATCCATAAAAACCACTCTGAGGTTATTTTTGATGCTTCTATGTTATCTTGGTACACAACCCATCTTTCATCTTTTTTGTTTTTATAATACCTGTTTCCATAAAAGTCTTTTCCAACTAGCTTACCAAAGAACAAAGTTTTTAGGAATGTTCCAAATGTTTGCTTATACCACCAGGTAAAAATTTGTTTTGGATTTATCATTTTTTAAATTAGCACAATTTATAAGTGTATATTAATTTATAGACACATACTATATTTGATATATATCTATAATAACATTGATTCCAAAATAATTATTATGAAAAAATACATAGTCGAAACATATTATACCTGTACCTTTAAAACTATTCACGCTCTTGACGAGCTAAATGAAGTAGAATTATCAAAAATTGATACTAGGAAAGATGGTGAAGTAGAAGTTATTGATGTTAAGCTTAACAATAGAAAAACTAAAAAATTAGGTGATAAGGGCAAAGCAGATAATAAAAAAATCAAAGAGTCTGATGATGTTTCAAAATTGATATCAGACCAAGTAATAAATGCAAAAAGCACCCTTGTTAATAATGATAATTTAAACAACAAGGCCAAAGTTCAAGCAGAGAAAAGGTTTAGAATGCCTGATAGAAGAAAAGGTTACATCCAAAAAGCGCAGATTGGGAATCACAAAGTTTATTTACATACAGGTGAGTACAATGACGGAAAAATTGGTGAAATCTTTATTGATACTAATAAAGAAGGTGAATTAGTTAAAGCTATGATGAATAATTTTGCTATAGCTATATCTTTAGGTTTACAATATGGCGTTCCTTTAGACGAGTATGTTGATGCATTTATCGATACTAAATTTGAGCCATCAGGCAATGTTGATGGAAATGACAGAATTTTAAGCGCTACATCTATACTCGATTACGTTTTTAGAGAACTAGCTATATCATATTTAGGTAGAGAAGAATTAGCACACACACCTTCTATTGCCAGCACTACAGACATAAGCAGTAGTGATACAGATGATAAATTTTTAAAAATAGTAAAAAACATCACTTCCAAAGGCTTTGTTAGAAGTAACTACGAAGAGAAGCTTGTAGACTTGAGCGATATTAGAATTAACTTAAAAACTAAGAGTTAATTTTTTTATCTATTTTTAAGCCTAGTTCTTTTAATTGTTTTTCATCCACCTCGGACGGAGCTAACATTAATAAATCTTGTGCATTTTGATTTAGAGGAAAAAGAGTTACCTCTCTAATATTCTTTTCGTTAGCAAGTAACATAACTATTCTATCAATACCTGGTGCTATGCCACCATGAGGCGGAGCGCCAAAGCTAAGTGCATTAATCATGCCACTAAATCTTTCTTCGACTTGTTTCTTGTCATATCCTGCTATTGAAAATAACCTATACATCAATTCTAGTGAATGGTTTCTGATTGCCCCAGATGAAAGTTCAATACCATTACATACAATGTCATATTGATATGCTTTAATTTCTAAAGGTTTATCAAAATTTATTTTTGAGACATCACCTTGTGGCATTGAAAAAGGGTTGTGGCTAAACTCAATTTTTTTGGTTATTTCGTCAACTGCAAACATTGGATAGTCAACTATCCAACAAAATGCAAATTTACTATCATCTATAAGATTTAAATCATTTGCTATTTTATCTCTTGCTAAGGAAGAAATTTTTTCAACGTCATTTTTCTTCCCACATGCAAAAAATATACTGTCACCAATTTCAGCACCTGCAGTTTGCATTATTTGTTTTAAAGCGTCTTCCTGAAAAAATTTGCCAATAGGTCCTTTTGCAGAAATTTTAGTATCTTTTTCTATAGTAAAATAAGCAAGACCTGAAGCACCCTGCTCTTTGGCCCACTTGTCTATATTGTCAAAAAAACTTCTTGGTCTGTCTTTTGTGTTTTTAGTCACAATACTTCTAACTTTAGAACCAGATTTAACAAGTTTTTTGAAAATTTCAAAAGAAACATCTTCTCTAGTAAAAATATTTGTTAGGTCGTGTATTATTAAAGGGTTTCTTAAATCTGGTTTATCTGAACCATATTTGAGTAACGCTTCTTCATAGGGGATACGAGGAAATTTTTCATCTTTTAATTTTTTTATTGAAAAATTTTTGAATAAATTAATTATTAATTTTTCAACAACTTCAAAAATATTTTCCTGTTCAACAAAAGACATTTCTATATCGAGCTGGTAGAACTCACCTGGACTTCGGTCTGCTCTAGCATCTTCATCTCTGAAACATGGAGCAATTTGAAAATATTTATCAAATCCAGAGACCATAATTAATTGCTTAAATTGCTGAGGTGCTTGAGGTAGAGCGTAAAATTTCCCTGGATTTAACCTGCTAGGAACTAAAAAATCCCTTGCTCCTTCTGGGCTCGAAGACGTTAAAATTGGTGTCTGAAACTCTAAAAAACCTAATTTTGACATTTCACTTCTTATGAATGAAATAACTTTAGATCTTAAAATAATATTATCATGCATTTGATTTCTTCTAAGGTCTAAAAATCTATATTTTAATCTTATATCTTCAGGATATTCTTGATCTCCAAAAACAGGCATAGGAAGTTCTTTGGCTTCTGACAAAATATCGATACTATTAATGTTAATTTCTATCTTTCCTGTTTTTAAATCTTTGTTTTCAGTTCCGCCCTCTCTCTCAACTACGATGCCTGATACGCATATTACCGACTCAGGTCTAAGGATTTCTAATAATTTAAAATATTTACTGTCATTTTCAATAACACATTGTGTTATTCCAAAATGATCACGCAAATCTATAAAAAGTAAATTACCATGGTCTCTTTTTCGATGAAGCCAACCTGATAAAATAACTTTTTTTCCAGAATCAGATTCTGTTAACTCAGAACAATTATGTGATCTATATTTATTCATTATTTATTTAATACTTTTTTTATTAAATTAATATTTATTGATTTTCCAGTAGATAAAGAAAGAGAGTCCACTTTGTCAATTAAATCAAATATATCTTCGTACGATCTATTAATATTTTTTAAAATGTACTCTAACAGTTTATTTTCTATTTTAACTTGTTTATCTGAAAAATTCTTTGTCAGTATAACCTTAATTAATTCATCCGTGGGTAAATTAATACCAATATCAATAAAATTATCAAATCTTGACTTTAAATCTTTTAATACAACTTCACTTATTTTTATAGATTCTAAAGAGTTAATGATGACATATTGGTTTGATTGATGGCTCTGATTTAAAGTTGAATAAAATAATTTTTCATTAATGTTATTTTTATAGTCATCAATAATTAAACATTCTTTTGATTTTATCAAAGATAACGAATTATCATTTAGCTCTGAAGCATTAATAAAAAAAGAATTAATTTTTTTTTTAAAAATATTTGCTAAATGTGTTTTTCCACATCCAGATGGACCAAAAATATTTACATATCTACTTGACCACTTTGGCCAACTTTCAATTAATTTATAAGCGTTGAAATTATTTGTAGAAACGTAGAAATCCTCCTCATAATAATTTGTCTTAAATGGAAACTTGAGGATTAACTGATTCATTTATTTAATTGTTAACTTCCAAACATTGTCAATTATTTTTATTTTAATTTTCTGTTCTGTTAGCTTGCTTCTTATCTTGTTTACTTTTCCTTTATACTTAAGTCTAATTTTGGCATAGTTATTTGTCATTTCTAAAACTAAATAATTTTCGACAATATCTATAGTATCTAGGATAGTTTTAAGTTTTTGATAATCACCAACTGTTTTCATCTCTAGATAAAAATCTAAAAATGAGGTTGTATTAACGTCAATTAAATTTTGTTCTTTCCAAATTTGATTAATTTCTTTTTTTATGACTGTTATAGCTTCTTCATACAATTTATTTTCATTTTTTTCGTTTATATTTAGGTCAATATTTCTATCAATATTTCTATTTTTTATTGAAGTTTTTATAAATGCTTTTAGTTTATCTTCTGTAGAATAAATTATCACTAAAGCATAATTTTCACCTTTAATTAAAGAATTTATTTTTTTTATATCAATTAAATTAATGTTTTCTTCAATGTTATTTAAATATTCTAAATCTTCAATATTTTCTAAAGCTAGACTGTAAGTAATTAATTTATCTTTTGCTTTTGTCGTTGGTTCTTTTAACTTGATCCAATTTTTGTAAAAATAATTTTCTTCATATAAAAAGATATTTTTATCTTTAATTAATATAGGCAATAAGGATATTGTTATGTTCGAAATATCAGCATATGAAATTCTTTTTTTTGCAAGAAAATTGTTTACTTTTTTTGAATCAAACTTAATGTTAAAGGTTAAAAAGTTCTCATTGTTTTTTTTTTCATTTTTAGTTATTTGATAAGTGAGCACTAAGTCTTTTATGATTTCAGGTTTGGTTTTGTATAAACTTATGGCATCTTCTTTAAGGAGTGTTTTTTCAACAAAAATAAGGAAAGCTTTTTGAAATACCAATTCAATTAGTTTTTTTTTAGTTAAAATATTGTTTATTACGCCTTTTACTTCAACGTTGTTAACATCATAAATTAAATTATTTGAAAAAACATTTTCAGTTCTGAAGATAAATAGTATTATGAATAAAATAGAAATAAACTTGTTCATTTTAAGTAGTTATCATTTTATTCATGCAAAAAACAAAAAATACTTACAAAAAAAGTGGTGTTAATATAAATCTTGCTGATCAATTTGTTACGCATATTGCAAAAATTTCAAAAAAAAATGACAAAAAAAAGAATAAATACTTAAATAAAGATAATATTGGGGCTTTTGGTTCGACTTTTGATATTAGTAAAATAAAAATCAAAGACCCTTTGATAGTTTCAAGTACAGATGGAGTTGGAACAAAACTAGATTTAGCAAACCGCTTTGGTAAATTTGATACCATTGGAATTGATTTAGTTGCCATGTGTGTAAACGATTTAATTGTTCAGGGTGCCCGACCTTTGTTTTTTTTAGATTACATTGCTGTTGGAAAATTAAATCTTAAAAAAATGAAAAAAATTTTAAGCGGTATAATTAAAGGATGTGACATATCTCTATGTAGTTTAGTGGGTGGTGAAACAGCTGAAATGCCAGGTATTTATGATAATGATAAATTTGACTTAGCTGGGTTTTCAGTTGGAATTGTTTCTAAGAAGAAGTTACTTCATAAGAAAAAAGTTACAGATGGAAATGTTGTATTGGCTATTCCATCTAGTGGGGTACATTCCAATGGTTATTCCTTAATAAGATCAATTCTTAAAAATAAAATAATCACAAATAAATTAAAAAATGATTTACTTACACCGACTAAAATTTACACCAGAGAAATTTTAAATTTAACAAAAAATAATTTAATTAACTGCGCAGCTCATATAACTGGGGGTGGCTTAATTGATAACATTACTAGGTCTATTCCTGACGAATTATGCTTAAATATTGACCTAGCTAAAGTCAAAACTAGACCTATTTTTAAATGGATCAGGTCTAATAATATAAGTGATCGTGAAATGCTTAAAACATTTAACTGTGGAGTGGGTTTTTGCTTAATAGTTAAGAAAGAGAATATAAAGAAAATAAAAAAATATTTTTCTAAGGAATATATGCCTTATGAAATTGGATTTATTTCGAAAAATAAAAAAAAAATCAACGTATATAATAAAATTAAATGGTAAAAAAAAAAGCCTGTGTTTTTATTTCAGGAACAGGTTCTAATCTAAAATCATTAATAAAATATTCAAGAGAGTATAATTTTCCAGTAAATATTAGTTGTGTTATTAGCAGTACATTAAATGCCAAGGGCTTAAATTATGCTAAACTTTATAAAATTCCTTACTATGTTTTAAATTTAAATAACCAATTAAATTTAGCAGTAGTTTTACAAAAATTAAAAAAAAAAAAAATTTCATTAATATGTCTTGCGGGCTATATGAAAATTTTAAAAAAAAATTTTATTAATGGGTTTAGTGGTAAAATAATTAATATTCATCCTTCACTTCTCCCAGAATATAAAGGTTTAGATACTTTTAAAAGAGTATTGATAGCTAAGGAAAAAATTACAGGATGTACGGTGCACTATGTAAATGACAGATTAGATTCTGGTCAGAAAATTTTACAAAGAAAGGTTTTTATTAATTCTACTGATAACGAGGCATCATTAAAATTTAAAGTTCAACAGATTGAGCGTAAGACTTATGCCGAGGCTATTATTAAGCTGTTTAAACAAACTAGTTTTTAAAGAAAAAGTTAATTTCTATTTTCGCATTTTCAACAGAATCAGAACCGTGTACGGAATTTTTGTCTATAGATATCCCATATAGTTTTCTAATAGTGTCTGGTTCAGCATCTTGAGGGTTTGTCGCACCCATTAGTTTTCTATTTAAAGCTACTGCATTGTCACCTTCTAAAACTATAGCAATTATAGGGCCTGAAGAGAGATAAGCACATAGATCATCGTAGAAAGGTTTGGATTGATGAACTTTGTAAAACTCTGCCGCTTCATCTTTTGAAATATGCATTTTTTTACTATTTAAAATTTTCAAATTATTTTTTGTAAAAATGTTTTTTATATCGTCAACAAGGTTTCTCTCAACTGCATCTGGTTTAATAATTGATAATGTCTGCTCTGTATTACTCATAATGTTCCTCTATTAGTTGGTTTAATAATCTTACCCCAAATCCTGTTGCGCCTCCTGAATTTAAAGCACCTCCATATTTCGAAAAAGCCATACCGGCAATATCTAAATGAGCCCACGGAGTTTTATTTAAAACAAATCTTTGTAAAAATTGAGCTGCTGTTGTTGATCCTGCTCCACCAACATAGTTTATATTTTGCATATCAGCATTTTTAGAATTCATAAGTTTATCATAATTTTTATGAAGAGGCATTCTCCATAGTTTCTCCTCAACTTTTTCACCTGCATCTAAAATTTGTTTAGATAACTTATCATCGTTTGAAAAAAGTCCAGCATATTCTGATCCTAATGAAACTATGATTGCACCTGTTAAAGTTGCTAAATCAATCATAAATTTTGGTTTAAATTTTTTTTCTGTAAATGTTAAGGCATCAGCTAAAACTAATCGACCTTCTGCATCTGTGTTTAATACCTCTATAGTTTTCCCGCTATAAGATTTAACAATGTCTCCGGGTCTTTGAGCGTCTCCACTTACCATATTTTCTACAAGCCCTACGACACCGACAGCATTAACTTTTGCTTTTCTTAATGCCAAGTTCTTCATTAAACCAACTACAGCAGCAGAGCCTGCCATATCATAAGTCATGTCTTCCATAAATTTTGCTGGCTTTAATGAATATCCACCAGTATCAAAAGTAACTCCTTTTCCAACAAATGCTAAAGGTTTAGAATTATTTTTTGCTCCATTCCATTCCATTGTCACTAGATAAGACCCTCTGGTACTTCCTTGCCCTACTCCAAGCAAAGCATTCATGCCCAATTTTTTTAATTTTTTTGTATCATATACACTTACTTTTAAACCATCTTTCTTAAGAGAGTTTAGTCTTTTTGCATATTCATCTGGATGAAGGATATTTCCTGGCTCAGAAACTAAATCTCTTGCATAAAAAATTCCTTCTTCTAAAGCTTTAAATTTTAATTGATTTGGAACAGAAGGTTTGTTTTTATTTCCTAATACATTTACAGAAATAAGCCTTGTCTCTTTTTTTGTTTTATATTTATTGAATTCATAAGATTTTAATTTTAGTCCATGAAGAAAGTGAACTATAAAATTTTTATATTTACTAGTTATGCTTTCAGAGTTTATAAAGTACTCACTATTCTTTCCGTAATTTATATGTCCATAAAATTCGGAACCTAAATTTTCTATATCAAAACTCTTCAAATCTTTTTTGATAGAAATTAAAACTATTTTTTTTTTTGAATTGATCTCAAAAATAAGTAAATTTTTTTTTAAATCACTATTTTTTAATAAGTCGTTTATATAAGAAAACTCTGAACTGGAGAGATATTTTTTTAAACCAATATTATTGAATTTTTCATCGGCAAATAAGACTAAATTAGCTAAAGAATTGCCATTTACTTTGCTTGAATAGTTAATTTTAATAGACATAAATTTTTAAACACACTCCGTAAGAGATGAATGGCTTATAAGTCCAAATATATCTAATATCAATGAATAAATTGATGCATTTGGGTCAACTCAGATTGAGTTTTATCAAAAGTTGCTTTAGATATACATCGTATTTTAATGCTAAAAAACAAAATTTATAACTATTTATTTAACGAGATCTTCAAAAATTTTATAACTGTTTTGATAACATTCACTACTATTGCCTGGACAGTTAGAGCAGTTAATTTTTTAGATTTAATGTTAGATGATGGGTTTTCAGCCGCTATTTATTTTAAATATAGTCTATTAAATATCACAACAATTATTTCACGTTTTATCCCTCTATCCTTCTTGCTGTCTTTGGTTATTTCAATTTCAAAGTTTGAGAGACAGCAAGAATTGCTGATTTTATGGACTACAGGATTAAATAAAATAAAAATTGCTAATATATTTTTTTTAATTTCGATTTTTACAGTTCTGTTACAAATTATACTATCTACAATTGTGAACCCATACCTATTAAATAAATCTAGGACTTTACTGAAAGAATCAAAATTTAGTCAAATTGGCTCAATGCTTAAAACAAACGACTTTAGTGACTCTTTTTCAGGAGTTACTTTTTACATAAAAAATAAAGTTTCTGACGGAACTTTAGAAAATATATTTATAAGTGACTCAAATGGTAGTCTCAATAGTCTTTTAGGTGATGTTGGAACTTCAAAAAATACAACAATAATTGCTGAAAAAGGTTTTGTAACAAATGGTAAAATAATTTTATATGATGGTTTTATTCAAAAAATAGATGATAAAAATATAATTAAGAATATTAATTTTGATAAAACTGAATTAAGTCTTAATAATTTTAATACAAGAACGATAATTCAACCTAAAATACAAGAAACATCCAGTTACTATCTATTTAAATGCATGGTCAATAAAGATATTAATAAAAAATTTCAGAATTGTTCTTTTCAAAATAATAAAAAAGAAGTAACAGAAACACTTTTACGTAGAGTAGTTGCGCCTTTTTACGTACCTTTGATGTCTGTAATTGCTTCTTTTATGCTTATTTATAAAAAAGAAAACAAATACAATTATCTTAAAAAATATATTGTATTTTCTTCTGCTTTCATAATTTTAATTATTGCTGAAATACTTTTAAAATATTCAGGATTTTCTGCGTTAAATTCGTTCTCATATTTTTTAGCACCAATAATTTTATTTATAATTTTATACTCAATATTAATAAAAAATATACTTTTTGAAAAAAGAACTTAATGAATAAAATTATCAATCAATATTTAATATTAAATTTTTTTAAAACTATTTTTAATACTATTTTAGTTTTTTTAGCATTGGGAATTTTGTTAAATCTATTTGAGGAAATTGAATTTTTTAAAAATTTAGACTTGCCTATTACGCTTCCACTTATTTTAACTCTGTCTTACATTCCAACTTTGATTGTAGAGCTACTTCCATTTATTATTTTTATTTCATCTATGTTTTATTTTTTACAACTAAAATCAAGTAAAGATTTATTATCAATAAAAGTTTTTGGTTATTCGAATGTTAAAATTATATCAATTTTATCAATTTCTGGCTTTATTTTTGGGTGTTTTGTTCTATTTGCTATAAATCCAATTACTTCTACTCTTATCAAATACTATGAGAGTGAAAAGGCTCAATATGCTAAAGATGTTGACCATTTAATTTCTATTAACAAAAATGGTGTGTGGATAAAGGAAGTTGATGATTTAGGTCAGAAAATTATTAACGCTGAAAAATTAGAAGATAATATTCTTAGTAAAATTTCAATTTATTCATTTAATTTGGATAATGATTTATTAACAAGGATTGAAGCAGACTATGCAGTAATAACTAATAATCCTTGGCAAATGAAGAATATTTCAATTTATGACTTTGTAAATAACAAAACTACGCATCTTGAAACTTATGAATTTAAAACTGAAAAAATTTTAGATAAAATTAATTCTTTATACAGAAATTTAAATACAATATCTTTTTTTGATTTAATAATAAATTATTCTCAACTAAATAAAATGGGTTACTCTAAAAATATATTAGATGAGAAAATTAATAATTTTATTTCACTTCCATTTTTTTTATTATTAATGGTAGTTTTAGCTTCTATATTTACAATCGGGTCCTTAGATGTAAAACAAAATTTTTATTATATAATTATATCAATTTTTATATCCATACTGATTTACTATTTTAAGGATTTGTCTATCGCATTGGGCCAAACTGGAAAAATTAGCCTAGTTATGTCTGTGTGGATGCCAGTAATTGCTGTGTGTCTTTTTTGTTTAATAGGAGTAATTCAAATTAATGAAAAATAATATATTTTATCTATTTTACTCAATATTTTTTCTTTTAAGTTTTGAGTCAACAGCAAAAGATCTTGAGGTTAACTCATTCAAAGTTAAATATGACAATATAAATAAAATCACAATTTTTGAAGGAGATGTAAACGCAAAGGATAGTCTGGGAAATAAATTATTTTCTAAATATGCAAAGTATAATAAAATTGATGGTTTGTTTGAAACACAAGGAGCTACAAAAATAGTTACCTCTGCCGGATTTAAAATTTCTGGTGCAAATATATTTTTAGATGAAGAAAAAAAAATAATATATTCTAATAACAAAACACAAATTATAGACAAAGATGGAAATAAAATTTTAGTAGATATGTTCAACTACTCAATACTAACTAATATTATATTTTCTAAAGGAAATATAAAAATAACTGATGTCAATAATAATAATTATAGTTTTTCAGAAATCTATATTGATGAAAAAGAGAAAAAAATTATAGGCAGTGACGTAAAAGCTTTTTTAAATTCAGAGAGTATTTCATCAAATGCAGAAAATGAGCCAAGATTTTTTGCAAACACTATGTCTTTGAATGAGAAAATAAATAAATTTGATAAAGGAATTTTTACTTATTGCAAAAGAAAACCAGGTGAAAAATGCCCTCCCTGGGTTTTACAATCAAAAAAAATAAAACATGATTTAGCTAAAAAAACTATCTATTATGACAACGTTGTTTTAAAAGTTTACAATTTTCCAATATTTTTCGCACCTAAGTTCTCGCATCCAGATCCAACTGTAAAAAGAATGTCTGGTTTTTTAGCGCCATCTTTTTCAAGTAATGGAGCTGTAGGTAATGCTATAGCTGCTCCATATTTTTGGAATATTGCAGGTGATAAAGATCTTACTTTAACTCCTAAAATATACGTTAATAGTAAACCTCTTTTGCTGGCTGAATATAGACAAGATTTTATGAATTCTTTTTTGATTTTAGACGCAGGATTCACTCAAGGTTACAAAAAAACAAATAATAAAAAAACTAGTGGAAGTAAATCTCATTTTTTTGCTAACTTTAATAAGACTTTAATAGACGAAAAAGAAAAAAGAAGTTCTTTAAACTTAAAAATGCAAAAAGCTTCAAACAATACATATTTAAAAGTTTACGAAATAGACAGTCTTTTAGTAAAAGAACAAACAATCCTAGAAAATGAAATTGACTATTCTTATGAAAATAATGATTTTTTTTTAGGTTTAACTCCAGGCATGTATGAGAACCTTAGTAAAACAGGAAGCAATAAGCATGAGTATTTACTACCATTAAGTATTGATAAAAGTCTTGTAGCAAGTGAGAGATATGGAACTATAGACCTAACCTCGGACACAAGAATAAGAAGTTACGATACCAATAAGCTAACTAAATTTTTAGTTAACGATTTTAATTGGAAATCTAATACATGGTTAAATAAATTTGGATTAGAAAGTCACTTTAAAGGCTTGTTAAAAACTGTAAATTACAAAGCTACTAATACAAAATCATTTAAAAATGATTCTACAAACACTGAAGTAAACCCGGCATTGGGTTTTTTTACTAAATTAGGTATGTACAAAAATGATATCACTAATAAAAATTTTCAAACCCTAACTCCAAAATTTTTATTAAGATATGCCCCGGGTCACATGAGAGATTTAAATGGGGGTAGACTTAATTACGGAAATTTGTATGACTTAAAAAAAGTTAATGAGTTAGATGTTCTAGAAAGTGGCTTAAGTTCATCAATAGGTTTTGAATACAAAAAATTTGATTTAGATGATAAAAATAATATTGGTAATGAAAAATTTTCTTTTTCGGCAGGACAAGTTGTTAGCGCTAAAGAAAACATGGATATTCCAGCATCTACTTCTATTGATCAAAAATTTTCAGACGTGGTAGGTAAGGCTACATATAATATTAATAATAAATTAAATTTAAATTATAATTTTTCAGTAGATCAAAATTACAAAGATTTAAATTATAATGAAATTAACTCAAATTTTACATTTGAAAGAACAAAATTTAATGTGGCATACTTACAAGAACAAAACCATATTGGAAATCATGAACATATACAATCTGGGATCGATTTTAAGCTAAATAGTTTTACTGAACTTAGTGTAAACACAAAGAGAAATCTTTTAACAAATTCTGCAGAATTTTATAACTTAAGTTACAATTATATTAATGATTGTTTAAAAGCAGGACTTGCTTATAGAAGAGAATTTTATACCGATAGAGATTTAGAACCAACAAATAGCTTGATGTTTACAATATCAATAATTCCATTTGCTCAAATCAATAGCCCAGGTCTGTCGAAATGAACAATAAAATAATAACTGGCCTAATTTTTATTTTATTTATAAATATAACAAATTCTACAGAATTAAAATCTCAAATTAATAATTCTATATTAGTAAAAGTTGGAAACTCATTAATAACTGCTATTGATCTTGAAAATGAGATAAAAACTAATTTAATAATTAATGGACAGGAATTATCACAAGTAAATATTAATAATAATAAAGGTTATTCCGTTAAAAATTTAATAAATAAATCAATTAAAAATTCTGAAATAAATAAATTTGGAATAACTACTTACAATAAGCAAGATTTAAAAAAATACGTAAATAAAATAGCAAAAAAATTAAATACAAATTCTATTGGTTTAAAAAAAATTTTTGAACAAAATAACATAAGTTATGACTATTTTATAAAAAATTATGAAATTGATCTTCTTTGGAATACTTTAATTTATCAAATTTATAAAAATCAAATTAGTATAAATATAATTGACGTAGAAAATGAAGTTAAGAATTTTAAAGGCGGAAATTCTGAAACTAAGACTAAAATAGAAGTGATAAAAAAAAATATTCTATATAAAAAAAAGGAAGAAAAATTAACTTTATTTTCTAGATCGCACTTTTCTAATCTAGAGAATACAATTACTATAGATTTTAAATGAATAAAATAATTGCAATTGTTGCTGGAGAACCAAATAGTATTAACTCTGAAATAATTGCAAAAGCATGGAAGGTAAATAAAAATAAAGAAAATCTTTTAGTCATAGGTAATTTTTCTCTTCTTCAAAAACAGTTAGAGAAAATTAGTATAAAAATTCCATTATACAAAATTAAAAAAATTGAAGAATTTATTAAAAGTAAAAAACTTTGCGTATTAGATATACCTCTTAAATTTAAGTCTGCTTTTAAAGTTGAGATTGATAAGACCAAAAATTATATATTTAAAAGTCTGAGTGTTGCTCATAATTTATGTATGAAAAAAAAAATTAATGGTTTTATTAATGCTCCTATAAATAAAAAAATTTTTAATAATAAATTCTTAGGTGTAACTGAGTTCTTAGCTTTAAAAAATAAGATAATCGGTAAAGAGGTAATGCTAATATACAATAAGAAATTATCTGTTGTGCCTTTAACAACCCACTTAGAAATTAAAAAAGTGCCCAGCAAAATTAAATTAAATTTAATAAAGTCAAAAGTTTTTATACTTAACGCAGCTTATAAAAAAATATTTGGAAAGAAACCAAGAATTGCAATTTTGGGACTCAACCCACACAATAGCGAAGGTAGATCAGATTCGATTGAAAGCAAAATAATTAAGCCTGCTGTTATTGCGCTTAGAAAGTTAAGTGTTGATATAAAAGGACCCTTTCCTGCTGACACAGCATTTAGTAAACAAAAAAGACTTTGTGTTGATGTAATTATTGGAATGTATCATGATCAAGTACTTGCACCTTTTAAAGCTCTTTTCGAGTATGATGCAATTAATGTCACTTTAGGTCTAAAGTATGTAAGAATATCTCCTGATCACGGTATAGCTCAAGATATTATAGGCTCAAATAAAGCTAGCCCTCAAAGTTTAACCAATGCAATTATTTTTTTAAGCAAACTAAATGCTTAAACCCAAAAAATCCTTAGGACAAAATTTTTTAATTGATAATAATATTATTGATAAAATAATACAACTATCAGAAATTAAAAATAATAATATTATAGAAATTGGCCCTGGCACAGGAAATTTAACAAAAAAAATTATAAATCAAAATCCTAAGAGTTTAATTTTAATAGAAAAAGATCAAAAACTAATAGATCATTTAAAAAATGATTTTAGAAATAAAAAAAATATAAAATTTTTTAATGAGGATATTTTAAAGTTTCAGTTGGAAGGTAAAATGAGTAAAAATTCTATTATTGTTGGTAATTTGCCTTATAATATATCTTCTCAAATTTTAGTTAAACTAATCAAGTTTAATGAGTGGCTGCCTAAATATAAAAAATTAATTTTAATGTTTCAAAAAGAGGTTGCGGACAAAATATTGGCAAAAAACCAATCTCCCTCTTTTGGTAGGTTAACAGTGTTAACTAAAGCTAGATTGCAAGTTACTAACTATTTTAATGTTTCAAAAAATTGTTTTTATCCTGTACCAAAAGTTGAATCCACAGTTCTAGTTTTTGAGCCTATTATAAATCAGAATTTTAAAGTAAAAAATATTTCAAATCTTGAAAAAGTAACTCATGTTTTTTTTTCAAAGAAAAGAAAAATGATCAATAAAGCTTTCAAGACTCTTTTTAAAAATCCAAATCTAGTGGCAGAAAAAATTAAAATAGATTTAAATTTAAGACCAAGCAAAATATCAGAAAAAAAATACTATGAAATCACAGAATATTTTGAAAAAGAAGTTTAGTTATTTTTTGCTTCTGTGATAATTTTTTCAATTTGAGTAAAGCAGTGATCTAAATTATCATTAATTATTACTTGCTCATAATCAGACCAATGAAAGATGTCATCGTCATAAGCTTTGAGTCTTTTTATAATCACTTCAGGCTTGTCTTGGTTACGTTGAATTAATCTTTTTTCTAATTCTTTTTTGTTTGGTGGCACTAAGTATATTTTAATTAAATTTAATTCTTTAAATTTAGATAGCTGTTGTGTTCCCTGCCAATCAATATCAAACAAAATATCATTTTTTTTTTTTAAAAGAGTATTAACTGACTCTTTCGAAGTACCGTAAAAATTATCAAATATTTTTGCATGCTCATAAAATTCATTATTATTAATTTTTTTTTGAAACTCTTCGTGTGTGACGAAAAAATAGTCAATGCCTTCTACTTCGTTCGACCTAGGTTTTCTTGTTGTATGAGAAACAGATATTTTAAAATTTTGATATTTCTGTTGAAACTTTTTTGTTAATGTTGTCTTACCTGCTCCAGATGGAGAAGACAAAATAGCCATTATGCTGCCATTGCTGGAAGTCATATAAATTTCGATTTAGAATTTAAGTTAATTAGTAGGTTTGCTTTCAATAAATTTTATTGCATCACCAACAGTTAATATTTTCTCTGCTTCACCATCTGAAATTTCAGAACCAAACTCTTCTTCGAATGCCATAACTAATTCTACGGTGTCCAAACTGTCTGCCCCCAAATCATCAATAAAACTTGCTTCGTTTATAACTTTCTCTTCTTCTATACCAAGGTGGTCTGCTACTATTTTTTTAACTTTTGTACTAACATCTGACATTTAAATTCCTATTTTCGATTAATGATTTCATTTCTTATTAAATTATTAATAATAATTGTCAAGACATATACATACCACCGTTAACATGTATTGTTTCTCCGGTAATATAATCTGACATATTTGATGATAGAAAGACGGCACAGTTTGCAATATCTTCTCCAGTTCCCAGATCTCCTTTGGGAATCTTTGCAATAAGTATATTTTTAAACTCATTGTTGATTTTATCTGTCATTTCGGTTTTAATAAAACCTGGAGAAATGCAATTAATATTAATTTTTTTTTTTGCGTATTCAATAGCTAAACTTTTAGAGAAACCAACTATACCTGCTTTAGAAGCTGCATAATTTGCTTGTCCAAGGTTACCTGTGTGACCAACTATAGAGGTAATATTAATAATTTTCCCAAACTTGTTTTTTAACATTTTTTTTATGGAATATTTACACATTAAAAAGGTTGAAGTTAGGTTAATATCAATTACTTTATTCCAATTTTCATCCGCTAATCTAACCGAAAGATTGTCTAATGTTATTCCGGCATTATTGATCAAAACATCAAGTCCCCCAAGTTCCTTGTAACAAGAATCTATAAAATCTTCTATTTTTGAATGTTCGTCTAGTTTAAATTGCTTAATATTAATATTTTTAAATTCAGTTTTTAGTTTATCTAACTTATCTTGATTAGTTCCGGTAGCTAAAATTACACAATCTAATTCATAAAATGTTTTTACTAAACTATAGCCAATTCCGCCAGTAGCTCCAGTTATTAATATTTTTTTACTTTTAAGATTCATTGTCTAATTTCTTAATATCATCTATTGAATTAATACTAAAGGATTTACTACTTGGTAATATTCTTTTTACTAGCCCTGTTAAAACTTTACCAGGACCAATTTCTATAAAATTGTTAATTTTTTTATCAGCCATAAAAAGCATGCTTTCTCGCCACCTAACTTTTGAAAAAATTTGTTTAACTAATAAGTTTTTTATATTTTCTGGATTGTTCGTTGGTAAAGAAGTAACATTACTTATAATTTCAAAATCTGGTTGTTTAAAGTTTACATTATCAATTTTTTTTTTCATTTTATCAGCAGCAGAATTCATTAATGAACAATGAAAGGGTGCGCTAACAGGAAGTATAATACTTTTTTTTTTATTTACTTTCAAAATATTTTTGAGCTCTTCAATAGTTTCAGAATTACCACTTACAATAATCTGACCTTCAGCATTGTCATTTGCGACTTCACAAACACCTTTACTTTTTAATTGATCTATATAGTTATTAATATCTTCTAAGCTAGATCCAAGAACAGCGAGCATGCTACCTTTGCCAACTGGTACGGCGTCTTGCATAGATTTTCCTCTCTCAAAAAGTAAATTTAAAGCATCTTTAAAATTTAAGGAATTTGCACACAGCAAGGCACTATATTCTCCTAGGGAATGACCGGCAAAGAATTTAACTTGCTTTATGTCAAAATTAAATTCATTTTTTAAAATTGAAAAAATTGAGTAGCTAACTACAAGTATTGAAGGTTGAGTATTTTGTGTAAGTTTAAGTTCACTTTCTGGACCTTCTAGTATAATTTTTGATATGTTAAAATTAAGAGCTTCATTAGCTTCTAAAAATATTTTTTTTACACTTGGAAAATTATTGTAAAATTCACTTCCCATACCCACTATTTGTGAACCCTGACCTGGAAATAATATAGCTTTCATTTGTATAATTGGTTTTTTATAACATTATTAGTATTGAATTGACGTACTTATAATAGTATAAAACCGTTCTTTAAATAAATAAACAATAAACAATTGCAAGATGAATTTTTACGAACATACATTAATAGCAAAACAGGACATTTCTACCTCTGATCTAGAAAAAATAGAGAAGAAATATAAAAATATTATTACTGAAACCGAGGGCAAGCTTATAAAAGTAGAAAAATGGGGTTTATTAAATTTTGCAAGAAAAATTAAAGCCTACAATAAAGGTTTTTATATTCATTATAAATTTGAAGCAGAAAATAAAACGTTAAATGAAATAAAAAAAAATAGTGTAATTGATAACTCATTGCTTAGACATTTGACTGTAAGATATAAAAAATTAGATACCGAAACAGAATATTTTAAAGAAAAAGATAGTAATGAAAAGAAAAAATAATAAAAAATTCAATAAGAGACCTCAAAATCCATTAAATAAACTTAGTTTATTTCAAAAATCTGACTCTAGATTTTCAAAAAAATGCCCCCTATCAGGTAAAGACGCACCAATAATTGATTACAAGAACACTAAATTACTGAGAAGGTACATTTCCGATACAGATAAAATAATGCCTTCGAGAATAACTTCTGTTTCTCAAAATAAGCAAAGAAAATTAACGAGTGAAATAAAAAAAGCTAAAATTTTAGGGTTGATTTAATTATGCAAGTTATACTTTTAGAAAATATTATGAAACTTGGTAAAATTGGAGATCAAGTTGAAGTTAAAAATGGTTTTGGAAGGAATTATCTTTTAAGGCAAGGTAAAGCTTTAAGAGCTAGTAAAGAGAATGTAGAATTTGTAACTAAGAAAAAAACTGAATTAAACAAAAAAAATGAAGAATCTAAAAAACAGTTTGAAGATATTGCTAAAAAAATTTTAAATAAAACTTTAAAATTTAATAAAGAATCTAAGGAAAATGGAGAGCTATACGGCTCGATAAAGCCAAAAGAAGTATCAAATGCTTTCAAAGATACTCTGAAAATTGCAATTAATCCTTCTCAAATAGATCTAAGGCAAGAAATTACCCAAATTGGTAAATATAAAATTAACATTAATCTTCACGCTGAAGTTACAGTTGCTGTTAATTTACATGTCGATAAGATAGATTCTATTTAACTCATATTTTTCCACAGGTAGAAAAAAAAGTGCGTAACTTTTAAGTTTCTATTAGACTTACTTTAACTATTATATTTTATATGGAAAAAGTTAAACTAAGCGTCAGTAATACAGAAGAAAAAAAATTACCTTCAAACATTGAGGCTGAGCAATCTTTGATTGGTTCTGTTTTAGTAAATAATGATATTATTGATGAAATATCAAATATCGTTAATGCAGCTAAATTTTTTGATCCTATACATAGAAAAATTTATGAGGTTATTGAAAATTTAAATAATAAAGGAATGATAGCTAATCCTATTACTTTAAAAAATTATTTTGAAAATGATTCCGGATTAAGTGAAGTTGGTGGAGTAGATTATTTAGTTAAACTAACAAGATTTTCATCTTCTATTAAGCAAGCAGTAGATTATTCTAAAATAATTCATGAAATGTTCGTTAAAAGAGAACTTATATTTATCTCCGAAGGAATTGATGACCAGGCTAAAGACGACCAGATAGAAAAAACGGGGGAAAATATAATTGTAGATGCAGAAAAATCATTGTTTGATTTAGCTGAACGAGGAAATTTTTCACAAACTTTTTTAAAATTTAATCAAGCATTAGATCAAACTATTGAAATGGCAACTTTAGCCATGAAAAGTGATCAAGGAATTGTAGGTGTGCCTACTGGCTTAACAGATTTAGATGAAAAATTAGGTGGATTACACAGATCTGACCTTGTAATTATAGCTGGAAGACCATCTATGGGGAAAACAGCACTCGCTACTAATATTGCGTACCACGCTGCAAAGACTATGCAGGAAAATAATGAAAAAGGATCTGTTGCTTTTTTCTCTTTAGAAATGTCTTCAGAACAACTTTCAACACGTATTTTATCAGAACAAGCAAGAATTTCTTCCCATGAAATAAGAACTGGAAAAGCAACAGAGGAAACATTAAATCGTTATATTGAAGCTTCGAGAAATATATATGACTTACCTCTTTATATAGATGAAACTCCTGCTATTGCAATCTCAACATTAAGCAATAGAGCAAGAAGAATTAAAAGATTATTTGGATTAAAATTAATTGTTGTTGACTACATTCAGCTAATGAGAACTGTTTCCAATAGAATGGATGGTAGAGTTCAGGAAATATCTGAAATCACCCAGGGATTAAAAGCACTTGCTAAAGAACTTAATGTTCCTGTGGTTGCGCTGTCTCAACTATCACGAGCAGTTGAGCAAAGAGATGATAAAATTCCTCAGCTATCAGATCTTAGAGAATCAGGATCTATTGAACAAGATGCTGATGTTGTCTTGTTTGTTTATAGAGAACAATATTATCTTGAAAAAAAAGAACCTAAACAAGGTTCTATTGAGCATGCTGAATGGCAATCAAAGATGAGTGACATTCATGGGTTGGCAAATCTTATTATTGGTAAACATAGACATGGCTCAACAGGGACGGTACATGTTGAATTTGAAGGCATGTATACTAAATTTAAAGATTTACCTAAAAATTAATACTTTAGTTATCTAAAATTTAAGATATATCTGGACTCTGGTGATGTTTGGTAAAATTTACAGAAAGCTAATAATAGACTATTCTAAAACTGCTATTGTTTTAATTTGTTTTATTTTATCATTTTTTTTATATTTTTCAAAAGATTTTAAATTAGATGCTTCATCTGATTCTTTATTATTAGAAAGCGATAAAGATCTAAAATATTTAAGAGAAGTCAATGAAAGGTATGGGTCTAAAGAATCCCTTGTTCTAACATATACGCCAGTATCCAGTTTTACTGACGAAGAAACAATTATTAATCTTCAATTTTTAAAATCTAAAATTGAAAGACTTGATTGGGTTGATAGCGTGATAACTGTAGTAGACGTTCCACTTTTTAAAAATAGTAATAAGCCTTTAATGGAAAGGTTAAAAAATTATAAAACATTATCTTACCCAGAAATAGACAAAGAGAGAGGTTTTAAAGAAATTCTTAATAGCCCAATTTATAAAGATTATGTTATCAGTTCTGACGGTAAAACCTCTGGTATAGTGGTTTATTTAAAACAAGATAGAAAACTAAATGAACTTATAAAAACTAAAAATAACTATTTCAATTTAGGCTTAGAGGGAAATCTAAATAGGTCACAAAAAAAAAATAGAGACATATTTTATGACGAATATGACTCGTATAGAAACTTATACAACCAAAAAAATCATCAAAATATTAGTGAAATTAGAGACGTAATTAAAAGATATGGTGAAAGCGCTCAAATACATTTAGGTGGTTTACCAATGATAACTGATGACATGATGTCATTTGTTCAAAGTGATATTGTTGTTTTTGGAATTGGGGTTTTTCTATTTATTATCGTTACATTATGGCTCATTTTTAAAAAAATAAAACTAGTTGTCATTCCATTATTAGGATGTGTGTTTTCAGTAGGTACAATGATTGGAGTATTAGGTTTGCTAAGTTGGAAGGTTACTGTTATTTCCTCAAACTTTATTGCTTTGATGTTGATATTAAACATGGCGATGAATATTCATATCACTGTCAGATTTTTGCAGATTAGAAAAGAATTTGAAGGTCTTAATGTTCAGGATGCAGTTTATGAAGCTAGTAGTAAAATGTTCCTACCAATCCTTTATACTGCTTTAACTACAATTTGTGCGTTCTTATCTTTGATATTTAGTGGTATTAAGCCTATTATTGATTTTGGTTGGATGATGACACTAGGACTTATTGTGTCTGTAATTGTAACTTTTACTTTAATTCCCGCTCTTCTTAATACTTTTAGCAATATTGCCGATTCTATAAATCAAAAAAAAGAAGAATCAAAAATTACTAACGCACTTAGTAATTTTACCAAAAATAACACCTCAATTATTTTTAGTTCTGCTTTGATTGTTATTGCTTTAAGTGTTTATGGAATTTCAAAATTAGAAGTGGAAAATAGTTTTATTAACTACTTTGATAAAAAAACTGAAATATATAAAGGTATGAAGCTTATTGATGATAAACTTGGCGGAACTACAACTTTAGATATTATTTTAAAATTTCCTGTTAATGAAAGTAAAAAAGAAAACGATGATGAATTCTCTGAATGGGATGATGACAACCAAGACAATAAGGAAGATCCGGCTAAATATTGGTTCACAAGAAATAAAATAGATAAAATTTTAAAAGTACATGACTATCTGGACTCTTTACCGGAGATAGGAAAAGTTATGTCTTTTGGATCAATTATAAGAGTTGCGGAGGACTTAACCGGCAATAAACTTGAAACTTTAGAAACTGGAGTTTTGTATAGCAAAATACCAGAAGAAATTAAAAAAGAAATTATTTCTCCTTATGTGTCAGTAAAGGATAGTGAGGCTAGAATTAGTGTTAGAATTAAAGATTCAACAAAAGATCTCAGAAGAAATGATTTGATCAATAAAATAAAAGATGAGTTAATTACTAAAGTAGGTTTAACAAATGATGAATATAAACTAGCAGGTGTTGTAATTCTTTTTAACAATTTGCTGCAAAGTCTTTTTAAATCTCAAATTTTAACTCTAGGGGTAGTTATGTGTGGAATTTCATTAATGTTTTTAATTCTTTTTAGAAATATTATACTATCGTTTATTGGTGTTGTTCCTAATTTTATGGCTGCGTTTTTTATACTAGGTATTATTGGGCTTCTAGGAATTCCATTAGACATGATGACTATTACAATAGCTGCTATTACTATTGGTATAGCTGTAGATAATAGTATTCATTATATCTATAGATTCAAAGAAGAATTCCAAAAAATAAAAAATTATAATAAGACGGTTGATAGGTGCCACAATACAGTTGGTGTAGCTATACTCAATACATCAATTACTATTGTTTTTGGATTCTCTATTTTAGTACTGTCTAATTTTATACCAACTATTTATTTTGGTGTTTTTACTGGGATAGCAATGCTATTGGCATTAATTTCAGTATTAACCCTTCTACCAAAGTTAATCTTAGTTTTTAAACCTTTTGGTGATGAATAGTCTAATAGAATTTTTAAAAGAAGATGTTTTATTATTTGATACTATTTTTGTGTTAATAGTCTTTTTCAATGTAATAAAATGTTTTGCTCAAGGCTTTTCTCTTAGCTTTCTTACTTCTCTAAAATGGATTGTTTCTTCAATATCAACAATAATTTTAGTTCCGAAATTGCAACCTTGGGTAAGCAATTTTATTGATTCAGATTTTATTAACAATGTTGGAATTGGTATTTTAATTTTTACTGTGTCTTTATTTATTAGTATTATTATAGGTAAAGCCCTTGGAAGAACAGTGACATGGTCTGGGCTTGGATCTGTAGATAAATCCTTTGGTATTCTTTTTGGCTTGTTTAAAGGTTACGTAGTTACAGTTTGTTTGTTTTCTATTTTAATTTGGTTTTATCCTTATGAGAAATGGGGTATATCAACTACTACGGCCTTTTCTTTTGAAATAGTCAAAAACGGTAGCGACTTACTTATTGAAGAATTTCCGAGTTATAAAGACGTTATAGAAACAAAAGAAAAAATTGAAAAAATTTAGATCAGACAAACCTAGAGAGGAATGTGGTATTTTTGGAATTTCTAACCATGATGATTCCTCAGCTTTAGTTGCACTTGGATTACATGCTTTACAACATCGTGGGCAAGAAGGTTGTGGTATCTCATCATTTGATGGAAAAACGTTTCATTTGGAAAAAAGGCAAGGATTAGTTGGGGATCATTTTACTAATCCAGACTTGATAAAAAGACTGCCAGGTAAATCAGCTATAGGTCATAATAGATATTCAACAACTGGAGAAGTATCATTGAGAAATGTTCAACCTTTTTTTGCGGACCTGTATGGAAGTGGGGTTAGTTTAGCTCACAATGGAAATTTAACAAATGCCATGGAACTAAGAAATAGTCTTGTAAAAGATGGAGCTATTTTTAGAACAACAAGTGACACGGAAACTATAGTTCAGCTTATTGCAAAGTCTAATAGAAATAAGATTGCCGATAAAATTATTGATACAATTTTTCAGATACAGGGGGCATACGCACTGGTAATGATGACAAATAAAAAATTAATAGGTATTAGAGACCCGTTTGGAATCAGGCCTCTTGTTTTAGGTAAATTAAAAGATTCTTTTATTTTTGCATCAGAAACATGTGCATTAGATATTGTTGGTGCTAAATTTATTAGAGAAGTAGAAAATGGAGAGATCGTAATTATTGAGAATGGTAAAATAAATAGCTTAAAACCATTTCCTGTTAAAAAAGCAAGACCGTGTGCTTTTGAGTATATCTACTTTGCTAGACCAGACAGTATACTTAATAATAAATGTGCCTATGAGTATAGAAAAAAATTGGGAGAAGAACTTGCTAAAGAGACGGATATTGAAGCTGATTTAGTGGTACCCGTACCTGACTCTGGTGTGCCAGCAGCGCTAGGTTATAGCCAGTATGCAAAAAAAAAATTTGAATTAGGTTTAATAAGAAATCATTATGTAGGAAGAACTTTTATTGAACCTACACAAAATATTAGAAGTTTTGGAGTCAAATTGAAATTAAATGCAACTAAAACATTAGTAAAAAATAAATCAATTATTCTAGTAGACGACTCATTAGTTAGAGGTACAACTTGCCATAAAATAGTAAAAATGCTTTATGATGCAGGTGCTAAAGAAATTCATGTAAGAATTGCATGCCCAGAAATTCTCTATCCTGATTTTTATGGAGTAGATATGCCTACTAAAAAAGAATTATTAGCGAGTGGAAAAAATAATAAAGAAATGTGTACTCACATTAACGCTAAAACATTAAAATTTTTAAGTTTAGAAGGTTTATATAGAGCTCTTGGATTTTCAAAAAGAGACAATCTTTGCCCTCAATTAAGCGATCATTATTTCACAGGTGAATATCCTGTTAAACCAAAAGATATATTAGGAGAGGGTAAAATTGTCCAGCTATCTCTATTAAGTTCTAAGTCAAACAATTAGATTAATTATATTTAAAGAGCTTATTTTTTTTATTAAGTAAAAAAATATTATTGTTTAAAATAAAAACGTCAGAATTAATTCCATTTTTACTAATACGATTAATATTATTACGTTTACCAGTAGTAAAATTAAAAGAAAGTAAATATCCATTTTTAGAATAAAGGTTAATTATTTTATTTATTATCTTAAAATTATTAAATTTTCCTATTTTTTTAACTAGCTTTGCATTATTTAAATTTTTATAGATATTTTGAGACCAAATAACTGCACCAGTCTCATTGTTAAGACAAATTAAAAAATCATTTTTTGTAATAATGTAAATATTGTCAAGAGTTGCTATAGGTTTTAATGTTGAATCAACATAAAAAATCCAATTTCTTGTAGCTGTTCTAATGTTGTAACTTGAAATAGACTTGTTAATAGTTATTATTAAACTATCATTTTTTAAAATAATTGGCTTACTTATAAAAAGGTTTGTATCGTTTGATGCCGATCGTTTTTTAAAATTTATCACCCAATTAATTTTTTGATTTAAGTAACTAATTGAATACAGTTCTCCGCTTGTATTTAGGAAAAACAAATTATTATTAATTATATCTAGCGCAAAATTGTTTTTAAAATTTGATTTTAAGAAAGTTGGACTAGTAGCAAATTGCCATTTTTTTTTTCCAGTTATAGTGCTAATTGAATAAATAACATTATCTTGATTGGCTAAAAATATTTGTTTATTTATAGCTTTTAGGTTTGACCTGAATGGAATTCCATAATTTTTTGCCCAAATAATTGATTGGTTTTTTAAATTAATTGCGTAAATGTAACCAAGGTTATCAGCTGCATATAACACGTCTTCATAGATAATAAGAAAAATTTCTTTTTGAAATTTTTTAAATTTTTTTTTATAAAAATTGTATTCAAATATTTTTTTTTTTAAATCAATTGAATAAATAAAAATTGTACCTCTGTGATCATAAGAAATTAAATTATTTTGATAAAAAACAATATTTCTATTTGAATTATCTTTTTGTGAAGAAAACTTACTTAATCTTCTACTGCTTGAAACTAGTAAGGAATCTCCGCTATAAGAAAAATTAGAAATATTATTAGTAGGGATGCCATATTGTTCAAACCAATTTACAACATTAATCGGAGAATCAATTTTTAATTTAGATGCATTTAAAGAATTCTTTTCTTCATTAAAAATCTTTTTTTCTGTGAACAAATCTTCATATAATTTTTCATTGCTGTCTTCTAACGATTGAGCTTGGTTATTTTCTACAATAATGTTCGAAGCATCTTTCCATATCCCAGTTTTATTATCTAATGAGCATGACGTAAATATTATAAGAACAAAGATTAAAGAAAATCTTGGCATTTGTAGTTATTTATTCTTCTTATTTTTTAATAACTGTAGATACTCACCAGCTTTTAGATTTTGATTCTTTGATATAAAATATTGTGAAATTATATCGATAGCCATATTCTTCCATGCAGAACTAGAGTTTATAATGGGATTGAGCGTGCTTACGATAAGTTCTTCATTGTCTATATTAATTAAATAAATAGCTTTTTTTATTCTTATAAGATTTAAATTTTCTTTATCAATAGAATTATTTTTTAGTATTTTATCAAAAAAAATAATTATTTTTTTTTCGTCATTTTCAATATTATTGTCAATCATCAAATATAGAGCTAACGGTGAATAAAATTGATGATCCTTTTTTATGATTAGGTCTAATAGTATTTTACTCTCAGTTATTTTTTTTTGTTTTATTAGAATAGATGCTTGTGCGTATTGTTCTGAAATTTTAATATTTTTTTTTTTTTGCAAATTTTCGTAGAAAAAAAAGGTAAATAAAATAATTAGCAGAATAAAAAAGTAAACAAAAATAGCTTTAAGGTTTTTTTTAACAAAAATAGTAGCTCTATCTATAAAATTTTTTTTTAACGCTTCATTTGACATAATTTAAAAAATATTTTTTTTATTAGGAAATTTTTTGTTAAGTACTGCTTTTTTATATTTTTTAATTCCTATTTCAATTACTTTATTTAAATTGACAAATTTTTTAACAAATTTTGGGTAAAAACCACTTAATCCCAACATATCGTCGGTTACTAATATTTGACCATCACAAAAAGATGAGGCTCCAATACCAATAGTTGGAATTTTTAGTGAACTAGTAATTGCTTTAGCAGTTGATGTGTTAATACATTCTAGTACTACACTGAAAACTCCTGCTTCTTGGTTTCTTTTAGCTTGTTCAATAAGTTTATATCGATCCTTTTCTAAAACTCCTTGAACTTTGAATTTTTTAAAGTATTGGGGTGTGAAACCTATATGACCCATAACAGGTATTCCAATGTCAACAATGCTTTTGATGATATCATAGTTTTTTCCATTACATTCTAATTTAACAGCGTCACATCCAGTGCTATCAAAAATTAATTTTGCATTTTTTTTTGCTTGTTTTATGTTTTTGTAAGTATTAGAGGGCATATCAACGACGCAAAGTGCATTATTTAGATTAGATTTTACACTAATTCCATGTTGTATCATTGTCTCAATACTCACATTGCGTGTATGTTTCATGCCAAGCATTGCTGTAGCTAATGAGTCTCCTACCAAAACAATGTCACAATATTTATCTAAGATTTTTGCAAATGGTTTTGAGTAGGCAGTTAAGCAAACAAGTGGTTTTTTGTTTTTAGAATTGATTATTTTGTAAATTTTTTTCACTTTATTCAAGTTCAATCGTGCTAGGTGGTTTAGAGGTTATGTCATAAACCACACGATTAATACCTTTAACTCCATTCACTATTTTATTAGAAATTTCATCCAAAAAATTTTTTGGAAAACTAAAATAATCAGCAGACATGCCGTCTTCTGATACAACTGCCCTAAGCAAGCAAACATATTCATATGTTCTTGAATCACCCATAACACCAACAGTTTTAACTGGGAGCAAAGCTGCATAGGCTTGCCAAATCTTATTGTATAAATTATTTTTAATAAGTTGGTCTATAAAAATATGATCTGCTTCTTTTAAAATTTTTACTTTTTCTTGAGTAATTTTACCGACTATTCTTATCGCTAGACCAGGTCCGGGAAAGGGATGCTTGTTAGATATGCTCTTTATTAAACCAACAGAATTACCAAGGACACGGACCTCATCCTTAAAGAGATCTTTCAAGGGTTCAATTAATCTTAAATTCATTTTTTTTGGTAAACCACCCACATTGTGGTGTGATTTTATTTTTGATGTGGCACTACCAGTAGCTGATCTACTTTCTATAACGTCAGGATATAAAGTACCTTGTGCTAAAAATTTTACGTTATTAAATTTCTTTGCTTCTTTTTCAAATATTTTGATAAAAAGTTTACCAATAATTTTTCGTTTCTGTTCTGGGTCCACTATATTTTTGAGCTTTTTAAAATAATTTTTTGAAGCATTTACAATTTTTACATTAAGATTGTATTTATTTTTGAAAATTTTGTAGGTAAATTTGAACTCATCTTTTCTCATTAAACCAGTATCAACCATAATACATTTTAACCTTTTGCCAATAGCTTTGTGTATTAGTAGGGCTAATACACTACTATCTACCCCGCCAGATAAAGCACAAATAACTTTATCATTTTTAACAATACTTTTAATTTCTTTTATAATTCTTTTTTTTTCAGAATCCAATTGCCATTGTTTTTTAGCTTTACAAATATTGAAAATAAAATTTTTAAAGATAGTTTTTCCATTTTGAGTGTGTGTTACTTCTGGATGAAATTGAATGCCGTATATGTGTTTTTTCTTATTTTCAATAATTGTCAGCGCTGATTTTTTGGTAGATGCAATTATACAAAATTCTTTTGGAAGTTTATAAACAGAATCTTGATGACTCATCCAAACATTACAATTTTTTTTAAAGAAAAAACCTTTAGTTAGAAGAGATGCTTTGTGTTCAGATAGTAACGTTCTGCCGAATTCTCTTTTTTTAACGTTTGATTTAATTTTTCCTTTAAAATGCTTGGTGATTAATTGAAGGCCATAACATATACCTAGTATCGGAATGCCTAAGTTAAATACCTCTTGAGTAACAACCGAAGACCTATTGCCCACTATAGATGAGGGACCACCTGATAAAATAATTCCTTTAACGTTTTTAAATATATCTTTTTTTTTTAAATCTTTTGGTGTTAATATCTCGGAAAAGACTTTGTATTCTCTTATTCTCCTAGCTATGAGTTTAGTAAACTGGGAACCAAAGTCTATAATAATAATTTTGTCTTTTTTTAACCCTTCTCTCATTTGCTTTTTTGGGACTCATCTAGATTTTTTTTTATTTCTATTGTTGTGGAACACATTTTTTTACATACTGATTCCATGGTCAAAATAAGTTCTCTTACTTTTGAAAAGTTTGATTTTTTAATATTTAATAATGCTAAGAGATATATTGCTTCTTCATTTTTTGGATTAAGCAACAATACTGTTTTTAAATTATTTTCTTCTAAGTTATCTTTTTCTGTTTTTTTAAATATTTTAGCTAAATACAAGTAGGAATTTTCATTTTTTGGATTAAATACAATATCTTTTTCAAAATAAATTTTTGAATCTACATATCTTTTATTATTAAAAAGTTTTTTTCCTTCTTCAAAATATGAATTTTTTGCGTATGATGTTTCAAGTAAAAAAATTGATAGAATTATTGTTAATATGTAAATTTTCATAGCTTATAATTAAGTTCTTCTTGTATCATTTCAACGCTATGTACCATGCTCTCATAAAAACCTGCTTTAGTAATTTTTACAAATTTTGCTTTTTTTTGTATTTCAGCTATTTTTCTTGCACCTATATACCCCATAGAAGATCTTAGTCCACCTTGCAGTTGATATAATATTTTATCAACTTTACCTTTGTAAAGTACTCTAGCCTCGACTCCTTCTGGAACAAATTTAGATTTATCTTTAAAATTTTTCTGGAAATATCTATTTGATGAACCTTCGGACATGGCACCAATAGAACCCATTCCTCTGTAAGCTTTATAAAATTTATTTTTATACTTATATTTCTTTCCAGGGCTTTCTTCAGTTCCTGCAAAAATTGAACCCATCATAATAGCGTCAGCTCCAGCGGCTATACCTTTGACAATATCTCCAGAAAATTTAATTCCTCCATCAGATATAATTTTTATTTTTTTATTTTTAACACTTTTTTTAACTTCCATGATTGCGGTAATTTGAGGTACTCCAATACCAGCTATCATTCTTGTAGTACATATTGACCCCGGGCCAATGCCAATTTTTAATATATCTGCTCCTTCGTTGTATAGTCTTAAGGCTGCTTCTGATGTAGCAATATTTCCTACGCAAATAGGGTTTTTTGAGTTAATTTTTTTTATTTGTGAAAGTATATTTATGACTTTATCGCTATGTCCATGAGCAGTGTCTACAACGATCAAATTTACGCCGGCATCTATCATTGATTTGGCACGTTTTAAATCCTCATTTCCAGTACCAACAGCAGCTCCAACTAATAAGTTCTTTTTTTTAACCTTTTTTATTTCTTTAGATTGATCTGCTATAGATAAGTTCCGATGGATAATACCTAAGCCACCTTTTTGAGCTATGGCAATAGCCATATTAGATTCTGTGACTGTATCCATTGCTGATGATAAAAAAGGAATTTTTAGTTTTAAATTGTATCCTAGGTCTATATCTAAGTTAGTTTCAGAAGGTAAAACTGAGGAGTGCCTTGGAACGAGTAATACATCATCAAATGTTAAAGCTTCTTTGATTACTTCCATATAAACTTATAAACAATTTTTAAATTTTATAAAGCCTTTAATAAAGAACAAAATATGTAAGTTTCTTTTGATTCGCTTCTGCTAGATTCTGGCTTGAAAAAATCAACATTTTTAAAATTTTGTTTAGCTAAACCTTTTACTTCTAAAAAATCATCACCCATAAAAAGCTTACAAACTAAGCATCCATTTGCAGCTAACGTTTTTACAGAAAAATTTATAACATCAGCACATAAACTGTTAGTTCTAATAGAATCAACTGTTTTATTACCAGTAGTATTTTCTGCCATATCAGAAATTATGACGTTAATTTTATCTTTAAATGTTTTTAGAATTTTGTTCTGAGTTATTTCATTTGAGAAATCATCGTTTAAAAAAATTACTTTGTCTAATTTTTCCATCGGAGTTATATCTACAGCAAGAATTTTTCCATTTGTTATAATTTTAGATGCAACTTGTGACCAACCACCTGGTGTAGAACCAATGTCTAGTAAATTAGAATTTTTTTTTATAAAATTAAATTTTTTGTTTAATTCAATTAATTTAAAAGCGGCTCTTGATCTATAACCAAGTACTTTAGCCTTTTTAAAGAATTGATCTCGGTGTTGTTTAATAACCCAAGTTCTACTTTTTTTTGCTCTCTTTGTTTTCTTCATTAAAGAACGTCTTCATGATCTTCTTCATTTAAAATTTTGTTTAATTTTTTTCTTGTTTTTTTATGCAATAAATAACTTATTGGGATTGACGTTAAATATAGTAATCCTAGTACCAATAGTGCTTTAAATGTAAAAAAAATTAGTGAAACAAAAATAATTATAATTCCAAATAAAACAAAAATGGTCAGCTCACTTGGTATTTTTATTTTTTTTAAAGAAAAAGTTGGTATGGTACTTATTAAAAGAACAGCGACTATTACTACTAAATAAGGTGTAAATTTTTTAACATCTAAATTTAACTGAAGTTCTGAAAGTTCATAAATTAACGGTAACAATATTAAGATTGCTCCTGCTGGAGATGGGATACCTTCAAAATAATTCCGCTTCCATTCATCGTCTTCTGAAATTTTTGTTAAATTAAACCTTGCGAGTCTTAATACGCAGCAAACAGAAAAAATTAATGTTATTGCCCATCCCACTTTTCCATAATTTTTTAATTCCCAAAAATACAATATAAAGGCAGGTGCAATCCCAAAACTAACAAAGTCTGTAAGTGAATCTAATTCTTTACCAAATTCTGAAGTTCCTTTAATTAATCTAGCTATTCTTCCATCTAAAGTATCCAAAAGAGCTGCAAAAATTAAAAAAGTAACTGCTGTGTTGTAGTTTTGGTCTATAGCAAACTTTATTGAGCTTATGCCAAGACATACTCCAATTAACGTTAATAAATTAGGTAAAATAAATCTTGTTTTTTTTGACGCAACTAACTTAAAAGGATTTTTTTCTTCCATTTTTTATTTAACTGCTAGAAGACTTTCTCCGGCAACCACATTTTGTCCTAGTTTAGCTAACAATTTTCTATTATTAAAATATATATCTACTCTACTTCCAAATCTTATCATTCCAATACGTTCACCTTGTTCTATTGATTGATCAACTTCAACTTCTGTTACTATCCTTCTGGCTATTAAGCCTGCTATTTGAACAATTATAACTTCATCTCCATCTTTTAACTTCAATCTATAATAATTTCTTTCATTTTCTTCGCTAGATTTGTCAAGTGAAGCATTTAAAAACTTTCCTGGTTTATAAAGTATTTCTTCTACGTTTGCTGCAACAGGTGTTCGATTAACATGGCAGTTAAAAACATTCATAAAAATGCTTATTTTTATGAATTTTTTTTTTTCTAACGAAAGTTCTACGGGTCCATCTACTTCTGAAATATTTGAAATTAACCCATCGGCAGGACTTACTAAAAAGTTATCGTCTTGTATGGAAACACGATCTGGGTCTCTAAAAAAATAGTAAACCCACACTGTTAATAAAATTGCAATTATGCCTAAAATTTTCGAAACTAAAAGGCATAAAAATGTGATTCCTGTGGCTATAGCTAAAAAACGGTAACCTTCTTTGTGTATTTTTGGTAAAATTGTATTTAACATATTTATAAATTTGATAATGAAGCTTAATATGTATAAAAATAAATTTTAATCAATTTATATTTTCAGAAAATTATATGTCTAAAATAAAGGTAAAAAACCCCGTCGTTGAGTTAGATGGCGATGAAATGACAAGAATTATTTGGTCATTTATCAAAGAAAAACTTATTTCACCTTATTTGGACTTAGATATAAAATATTATGACTTAAGCGTTGAGAATCGAGATAAAACTTCAGATCAAATAACTATAGATTCTGCAGATGCAATAAATAAATATGGTGTGGGTATTAAGTGTGCAACGATAACGCCAGATGAAGAAAGAGTAAAAGAGTTTAGTTTAAAAAAAATGTGGAGGTCTCCTAATGGAACGATAAGAAATATATTAGGTGGTACAGTTTTTAGAGAACCTATTATATGTAAAAACATTCCAAAATTAGTTCCTACATGGACAAAACCTATTGTGATAGGAAGACATGCTTTTGGAGATCAATATAGAGCAACAGATTTCTTAGTTCCGGGAAAAGGTAAAATGGAAATTAAATGGACTTCCGAAGATGGAAAAGAAAAAAAAGAGTTTGAAGTTTTTAATTTTCCTGGACCTGGTGTTGCTATGTCAATGTACAACTTAGATGATTCAATTAAAGATTTTGCAAGATCATGTATGAACTATGGCTTGGAAAGAAATTGGCCAGTTTATTTGTCAACTAAGAATACTATTTTAAAGGCTTATGATGGAAGATTTAAAGATTTGTTTGAGGAGATATTCAAAAAAGAATTTGCTGATAAATTTGAAACTGCGAACATAACTTATGAACACAGATTAATAGATGACATGGTTGCTTGTGCAATGAAATGGAATGGAGCATATATTTGGGCTTGTAAAAATTACGACGGTGATGTCCAATCAGATACTGTTGCTCAAGGTTTTGGTTCCTTAGGTTTAATGACGAGTGTTTTAATGTCACCTGATGGAAAAACAGTTGAAGCTGAAGCAGCGCATGGAACAGTAACAAGGCACTATAGAATGCACCAACAGGGAAAAGAAACTTCTACCAATCCAATTGCATCTATTTTTGCTTGGACCAGAGGTTTAGGCCATAGAGGGAAATTAGATAACAATAATGATTTAATAAAATTTTCTAAAACACTAGAAAGTGTTTGCGTTGAAACAGTAGAGAGCGGATCTATGACAAAAGATCTTGCTATATTAATTGATAAGTCAGCTAAATACTTAACTACTAATGAGTTTCT
>Ga0307986_10000130_pt1 | contig 52534 bp, 51 predicted proteins | sample EllFjometageno82_FD_203170 | JGI IMG/M metagenome (GOLD analysis project Ga0307986, IMG submission 203170) | Marine microbial communities from Ellis Fjord, Antarctic Ocean - #82 | ecosystem: Environmental > Aquatic > Marine > Unclassified | place: Southern Ocean | collected 2014-10-09 | reverse complement strand
AGTAGTAATTTTGTTTTGCGTCTGATGAACCGATAGTAAAGATTGCAGCCAACACTACCATTAAGGAAATAAAGAAGGGAAGCGCTACAAACTTATGAATAGTTGTGTTCAATAGCTTTTTAGAATAACCAATTTCGTTCAAATATTTATAGTCTTTAATTAAATCAAAGAAAGATAACGTGTTTAAATTTCTAAATAAAGAATTAATTTTATCTAATACTTTTTCTGTATAAAAATCATATTCTTCATGCCAAACTTTTTTATTTCCATTATTGTCATCATAGATGTGAGCATTTTTCATTTTCCAGGGATTGTCCAAAATTATTGCGCTTTCTGCCTCTATACGCCTTAAAATTTTATTTTCAGTACTAAAAATAAAAATAGAAATTTTTTTCAAGTTTTGACCTTCAATTTTTTCTGCATTTATAATTTTATATCCATTATTTGTGATTTCTTTTATCCAAAGTCCATTTTTATTGACTGAAATTAAATGATCCACATCTCTGGAGTATTTTGACTTTTCTGTCTCGTAAAACTTAACAAGAGTCGAAGTGATTGGGGTAATAAAAAGCAAAAGGATCCAACCCATTAAAAAAGTAAAAAAAGTAATAATTAAGGTAATTTTCAGGTTGGAATAGCCAAAAATTTTTATAGACAGCAAGTCCTTGTTAGATCTTATGCTGACAAAATAAAACATAGAACTTAAAAAAACTATAAAAGGCATTAATTCTATAATTAAAGTTGGTACAAATGACAAAGTTAACATAACAGGTAGATGCATTGATTGATCTAAATTTTTAAAAAACTCTATTTCTTCAAATAAGTTTAACAAAATACCGAGTGAAAAAAAAATAAAAATTGTATTAATAAACACCTTAAAAAAATTAACTAATAAATATTGATTAAGAATTTTGTTCATTTTGTATTTTTTATAGCAGATATATTTTTATTTAATAAATAATATAAAATTATGAACAAGACGACAGGTGAAAAGAAGTACAATCCAAGAATAAAATTCGAAAATCCTGTATACCTCACTGTTATTTCAGCGAAAACTAAAATTATGAAAGCAAATATAAAAATAATATATTTTCTTAAAAAATTTCGTTTTTTATCTTTTTTATATAACAATAAAAATGAGGCTATTATGGAGATCAAAGGTATATACAAAGGCATTCCTATCCGCTTAGAAAGATTTTCAACAACTATTTGTCTATTATTTTTTACTAAACATTTTTCTGCATTAAGATCGTTAAAACATAGCAAAAGATTAAGTGAAGAAATTTCTTGAATTTTTGGCTGAGTAATCGTTCTTGTATTGAAATTAGCAATATTTAATTCAGTTTTTTCGAAATCAATATTTTTAATTTCTTTTTTTTTACTTAAAGTCTGAATAGTTCCATCAAATAAAAATAGTTTATTATTTTTCACATATCCTCTTTGTGCATAAATAGCTGTGTCTATTGAATTTCCAATCTCACTAATCATTGTATTTAAACTTCCACTGCTATCTTTAATAAATATATTTAATAAATCACCTTCTAAATTTTTACCATCAATATAAAAAGTAATTCCTGTAAAACTGTCGCTAAAATCATTTGATTTAAGTATAGAATTAACTTGTATAAAATTCGTTTCTCTCAGTAGTGATCTTGATTTATTTAATGACATAGGATTAACAATCATTGATAGTACGATTTGAAAAAGAACCACTAAAAAACTAAATAAAAAAAAAATATTTACTACTTTGATTTTACTTAACCCTGTGGTCCAAAGAATTAGCATTTCTTGTTGTCTCTCAAATTTTGTAATTGATATTATTAGAGCCAATAAAAATGATAGTGGCACGAATCGTGAGGCAGTGGTAGTGACGTTAAGTAAAGAATATTTAAAATAGATATGTGAAGCGTAGCCATCTTCAATTATTAAATCTAAAAAATTAACAGCCCTAACAGTCCAAGCTATGGCAGTAAAAGTTAATAAAATTGTTAAAAAATTTTTAAAAATTTCATTAAAAAAGTAAATATAAATTTTGTTTTTTAGCATTAAAATACGATGTCTATCTAAAGCAACTTCTAACAAAACTCAATCTGAGTAGAGCCAAATGATCAATTTTTTTATTGAAATTTGATATATTTATACATATATACCATTCAGCTCTTATGAGAGAGTATTTAAAAATTTATGTCGATTAAAATCACCTATTCAAATAAAGCAAATAACAAGTCTTCAGGTAATCTTGTCTTATTTACTGATGAAAAATTCAATATTAGCCACTTAAAAAAATATACCTCTAACACTGAGTTTTCTTACATAAAAGATTTGTTGAAAACCAGTGATTTGACAAAAAATATATTTGTTTTTGAGATTAATTCAAAAAAAAAGATACTTTTAATTTCTATTAAAAAAGATTTGAAGAGAATTGATATAGAAAATTTAGGTGCTGAATTTTATAGATATATAAATTATGGAAAAAATAGCGAGTATTTTATTAGCTCTGAGAGTATAATTGGTAAACATGAAAATTATACAGATTATTTTTTACACGGATTAAAACTTAAATCTTATGAATTCAACAAATATAAAACAAAGAAAGAAGCAAGACTTATTTCTATAAATGTATTGGGAAATAAAAATAAATCCTCAATTCAAAATAAATTAAAATTCAAAGCTTTGGAAGAAGGAATTTTTTATGCAAGAGATTTGGTTTCTGAGCCAGGGAATATTCTACATCCAGATGAGTATGCAAAAAGATTAAACTCTCTTAGGAAAGATGGTTTAAAAGTAAATATATATAATGAAAAAAAATTAAAAAAATTGGGCATGAATGCTTTGCTTGGCGTGGGAATGGGCAGTATTAGAGGATCATATCTCGTAACAATGGAATGGAATGGTGCAAAAAATAATTCTAAACCTTTAGCATTTGTTGGAAAAGGAGTTACTTTTGATACTGGTGGTTACTCATTAAAACCAGCGAAATTTATGGAAGACATGACCTATGATATGGCAGGCTCTGCTGCTGTGGTTGGTTTAATGAAAAACTTGGCATTAAGAAAAGCAAAAATTAATGCTGTTGGCGTTGTAGGTCTTGTAGAAAATATGGTGAGCGGAGATGCTCAAAGACCTGGTGACATTGTTAAATCTTATAGCGGTAAAACCATAGAAGTATTAAATACAGATGCAGAAGGTCGGTTAGTTTTAGCCGATGCTTTAACTTTTACTGAAAAAAAATTTAAACCAAAATTCATGATTGATTTAGCGACTCTAACAGGTGCAATCATAGTATCATTGGGATCAGAGTATGCTGGACTTTTTTCAAATGATGATAACCTATCTAAACAAATTTTAAATGCAGGTGAAAAGGTTGAGGAGAAACTATGGAGAATGCCTCTTCATAAAAATTATGATAAACTTATGAACTCTAAAAATGCTGATATGCAAAATATAAATTATGTTGGGGGAGCAGGATCAACAACAGCAGCTCAATTCTTACAAAGATTTATTTTAAATAAAACTCCATGGGCTCATTTAGACATTGCTGGTATGGCTTTTTCAAAATATGGCGGTGCTTTAAATTCGGGTGGCGCAACAGGATTTGGGGTAAGACTATTAAACCAACTGGTAGAGGAACATTATGAGTAATATGGAGCAAACATTATCAATTATTAAACCAGACGCAGTAGAACGTAATCTTACAGAAGATATCAAAAATATATTTATTAAAAACGGTTTAAAAATAATAAAGAGTATAAAAACACACATATCAAAAGAAGAAGCTTCAGAGTTCTATAAAGTTCATCAAGCCAAGCCTTTTTACGATGAACTATGTGCTTATCTTGCATCTGGACCAATATTTGTCATGGTGCTTGAAGGAGAAGGAGCAGTAGCTTTAAACAGAAAGCTTATGGGAGCCACTAACCCAAAAGATGCTGACACAGACACAATTAGAAAGCTCTACGGAATATCAATAGACAAGAATTCAGTTCACGGATCTGACTCTGTTGATAACGCGAAAATAGAAATTGATTTATTCTTTAAAAATTAATTTATATAAATAATTTAATAATAGCCTCAGAATAAGCTTTATATTCAGCACGTTGCACCTTGGCTTTTAAAGACTTTTCATTGTCGACCTGATGAATAAAAATTTTTTTTTGTAATATTTTTTTTCCTGAATCTAGCCTGTCACTTACGTAGTGAACAGTGCAACCTGTAATTTTTTCTTTAGCATTTAAAACTCTTTCAAAAGTATTTAATCCCTTATATTTAGGAAGAAGAGAGGGATGAATATTAATTATTTTACCATTAAATCTATTAATAAAATTTTTTTTTAAAATTTTCATATACCCAGCTAGGCAAATTAAAGAAATATTTTGTTTTTTTAATTTATTTAAAATCCATTCAAAATTTAATTTATTATTTAAATTTAAAATATAATATGGAATTTTATATAGTTTTGCATAACTTAAACCTTCAGCCTTTAAACTATCACTAACCACACAACTAATATTGATTGGAAAGCTGTAGCCTCGTGAATTCCTTATTAATACTTTTAAATTAGTTCCCTTACCTGAAATAAAAATACAGGCTTTTTTCTTTACCATTTAATTTTATTGTATACATTTAATTTTTTTTTATCTTTACAAATTGTACCAATCTCATAAGGCATATATTCTTTAGAAAAATATTTTTTAATTTTTTTTACGTTTTCTTTTTTAACCATTAAGCAAAAGCCCACACCACAGTTAAAAGTTTTTAACATTTCTTGATCGCTAATATTATTTGATTTTATCCATTTAAAAATTTTTTTTGGTTTAATTCTAGAAAGATCAATATTTAAACACAGTTCTTCAGGTATAGATCTCATAATATTATAAATCAATCCACCCCCAGTTATATGAGCGGCACAGTTAATTAAATTATTTTTAGTTAAATTTAAAATTTCTCTGGTGTAAATTTTTGTTGGTTTTAGTAAATCAGATTTTAATTTATTTGTAATTTTTTTATTTTTAAGAATAGATCTAATCAGTGAATACCCGTTAGAATGAATTCCACTAGAAGGAATTGCTAGAACAACATTTCCATTAACAACCCTATTTTTGTGAAGTAGTTTTTTTTTAGATACAATACCCACTGAGAAACCAGCTAGATCAAATTTATCATTGTCATATATACCTGGCATTTCAGCAGTTTCACCACCCACTAGGCTGCATAGAGATATTTCACATCCTTTAATAATTCCATCCAAAATTTTTTTCATCTTATTTAATTCTAGTTTACCTACAGCAATGTAATCTAAAAAGAATAGAGGCTTAGCTCCCTGAACAATTAAATCGTTTACACACATAGCCACAAGATCAATCCCGATAGTGTCGAATTTTTTAAAGCGGTTTGCTAAATCTAATTTTGTTCCAACACCATCTGTACTCGAAACAATCAAAGGATCTTTAATTTTTATTTTGCTAATGTCAAAAGTGGATCCAAATGCTCCAATATTATCCTTATTTAAGTACTTATTCTTTTTTTTGACATTTTTTTTTGAAATCTTTGCGATATGTTCCACAAACTTATCGGCAAGTTTTATGTTAACACCACTTTTTTTATACGTATTTTTTGTTTTTTGCATGAATAAAATGGTAACTACCTAAAATGAAAATATTTTTTTGTATATTTTTTATATTACTATTTATCTCAAAAACTGAAAATGTTTTTTCAAATAATCTTATTTATGATGTTAACAACATCGAAGTAGAAGGTGAAACAAACAAGAGTTCCGGTGGTAAAAAATCAATAGAAGCGGCTTTCGAAAAAGCTTTTATTGTATTTATTGACAAAACTCTGCTTAGAAAAGATGCTATAAATTTATATCAAACCAAAAGTGAAATTATCAAAGGTTTAGTTCTGTCTTACCAAGTGGTTGAAAGTAAAAAAAATATTAACAATAAATTTGTTACAATTTTTAACATAAAATTTGATCCAAAAAAAATAAATAATTTTCTTGCAGAAAGAAGGATACCATATGCAGATATTTCAAATATATCTTTAACTTTATTTCCGATATTAGTAAAAGATAAAAATCTACTTTTATATGAAGAAAATTTTTTTTATAAAAACTGGAGCAAGGTTGAGGACAAGACATTAAACCCAAAAGATGAACTGATCAGTTATAACCTAGCTTTAGAAAACATTGAAGACTTAGAGTACATAAATAACCTTAAAGAGAAGATAGATTTAATTGACATCAAAAAAATAAATTCTTTTAAAGAAGCAAAAAATTATGCTCTTTTAACAATTTATTCCAGTGAAAATAAACTTAAAGCATATTTGAAAACTTCAATAAAAAATAAAGATATTGATAGGAGTATAGACTTAAATTTTTATCCAGAAGACAAAGAAAAATCATACTATAAAGCTATAAAAATTGTTAAAAAAGAAATTAATCAAATATGGAAAGAGCAAAATTTAATAGACGTCAACGTACCTTCATTTTTAGATCTTTTTTTACAAACCGAAAAGATCGACGATTTTTTAAAACTAAAATCTATTTTAAAAACTATAGATGTAATTGAAAATTATTCAGTATTAGAAATGACAAGTGAGTATTCAAAGATAAGAATAAAGTACAAAGGTAAAATTAATAAAATAAAAATCAAGCTTAAAGAAAAAAAAATTAATATACAAATAGTTGATAACGTTTGGAAATTAAAAATTAATTAAATGAGTCAGCTAATCTTTAAATTTCCTTTTAAAACTAATTATTATGAGGAAGATTTTTATGTTTCGACTAATAACTTTAGTGCATACAAGTTAATCGAAAGTTGGCCTCAGTGGTCTAGTAGATATGTTAATATTTTCGGGCCATCTGGATGTGGAAAAACACATTTAGCAAATATTTTCAAAAAAAAAATTAACTCTTTTTTTATCAAAGCTTCAGAACTAAATAATAGTTCTTTACCTTTAATTAAATTAAAAGAATGTTTAATTATTGATGATTATAAAAATAATATTGATGAAAAGTTATTTTACTCAGTCCTAAATCAAAGCCACCAATCTAATCAATATGTAATTGTTAATTCTTTAAAACCTATCAAATTACTAAAAATTGAACTTAACGATTTAAAATCAAGATTTGATAATTTTATTGATATAGGGATTGATTTGCCTACTGATGATTTAATTAGGGTCATTTTAACTAAGAATTTTTCAGATAAGCAGGTTAATATAGAAGCAAAATTACTAGAGTATGTTTTAAAAAATATTGATAGATCTTACGAAGATATATTTGATTTAATTGACAAAGTAGATGCTCTTTCTTTATCTACTGGAAAATCTATAAATATTAATCTAATAAAAAAAGTATTAAATAAATAATGAATAAATATCGATCACATAATTGCTCTGAATTGACGGAATCTGATTCTGGAAAAAAGGTTCTTTTGTCAGGTTGGCTCCATCGTAAAAGAGATCATGGAAACTTACTCTTTATTGATCTTAGAGATAATTTTGGTGTAACCCAGTGTGTTATAGAAAATAATAATAAATATTTTAAGTTATTAGAAAATCTTAAATCTGAATCTGTCATAAGAGTTTCTGGTAAAACAGTAGATAGAGAAAAAGGATCTGAAAACAAAGATCTTAAAACTGGAAAAATAGAAGTAAATATCGAGAGTATTGATGTATTGTCCGAAGCCAAAGAACTTCCTATGCCTGTATTTGGTGAGCAAGATTATCCTGAAGATATTAGACTAAAATACAGATTTTTAGATCTTAGAAGAAGCCAAATGCATGAAAATATTATTTTAAGATCCAAGGTGATTTCATTTATCAGAAGTGAAATGTCAAAATTAGATTTCTTAGAATTTCAAACCCCGATTTTAACATCCTCGAGTCCTGAAGGAGCAAGAGATTTTTTAGTCCCAAGCAGATTAAACCCTGGAAAATTTTATGCATTACCTCAAGCACCGCAACAATTTAAACAGTTAATTATGGTGTCTGGATTTGATAAATATTTTCAAATCGCACCATGTTTCAGAGACGAAGATGCAAGAGCAGACCGGAGTCCTGGTGAGTTTTACCAACTTGACATAGAGATGTCTTTTGTTGAACAAGAAAATATATTTGAAGTTGTAGAAAAATTAATGATAAATTTATTTAAAAAATTTTCTAAAAAACAATTATTACACGATAAATTCCCTAGAATATCCTATGAAGAAGCGATGCTTAAGTATGGTTCAGACAAGCCAGATTTAAGAAATCCTTTAATAATACACGAAGTTACAAATATTTTTAATAGAGAAGATGTTTCTTTTGAAATTTTTAAAAAATTAGTTAAATCTGGGTCAAAAGTAAGATGTATCACGACCAAAAACACAAAAGACAAACCAAGAAGTTTTTTTGACAATATAGATAAATGGGCAAAAGAACAGGGAGCATCAGGTCTCGCTTATTTTACTATAGAAAAAAATAAAGAAATTTCAGCAAAAGGACCTATAGGTAAATTTTTTAAAGAAGATGCTTTAAAAGAAATAATGCAAATTACATCTGCAGAAATTGGTGACAGTATTTTTTTTGCATGTGGGAAGCAAAACGACGTAGAAAAAATTTTTGCATTAGCAAGAGATAAAATTGCAAACGACTTAAATCTTGTTGATCAAAGTAAATTTGCGTTTTGTTGGATAGTTGATTACCCAATGTTTGAAACTGACGAATTAACAAAAAAAATTAAATTTAGTCATAATCCTTTTTCAATGCCACAAGGAGATGTTAAAAAAATAAATTTTGAAAAACCCTTAGAAATTAAAGCATATCAATACGATATTGTATGTAACGGTATAGAGCTTTCATCTGGAGCAATTAGAAATCATACTCCAGAATTGATGTATAAACTATTTTTAATCGCTGGTTATAACAAGAAACAAGTAGAAGAAAAATTTAGTGGAATGATTAATGCACTTAGTTACGGAGCACCTCCTCATGGCGGCATAGCACCAGGTATAGATAGAATAGTTATGCTACTAGCAAATGAAAAAAATATTAGAGAAGTAACACTTTTCCCTCTAAATCAAAATGCACAAGATTTATTAATGGGAGCTCCATCAGAAGTAGATGAAAAACAATTAAAGGAACTAGGTTTAAAGATAGATAAAAAGATTAATTCTTAGTTTTTAAATTAATTCTTATGTCACTCAAGTCTACAAGCTTCTCTTCATAATTACTTCTAACAAACCCTTTAGAAGTAATATTTTTTACTATTTTTAAAAATTTGTCGTCCGTATCATTTGAACTAACATCTGTAGTACTCGCAATAGAAGGGGTGTGAGCTAGCTCTTCCCTGCCTAAATATGATATGGCAAGTTCTCTGAAAACATAATCAAGTACTGAAGTAGCGCTTAAAATCCTGTCATTCCCCCCAACATTTCCTGATGGTTCGAATTTAGTGTCAATAAATGCATCAACATACTCATCTAAGGGCACGCCATATTGAAGGCCAAGAGAAATAGCAATAGCAAAATTATTCATCATAGCCTTAACTAATTCACCTTCCTTATTAGTATCAATAAAAATTTCACCAATCTTTCCATCGTTATATTCACCTGTATGTAAATAAACTTTGTGATTACCAATCTGTGCTTTCTGAATATAACCTTTTCTTCTATCAGGCATTCTGAATCTTTTTTCAGCCTGACCCTTCGTTTGATTGCTTAAACTAACATTATCAGTTGCAGTTTTTTTGGAAGTTACTATTTGTTCGGAAATAGATTTTGATGTTACAATAGATTCTTTGACAATTTTATCATTTGATTGACTTTTATCGCCTATTTTTTTTGTTTTCCTGTTGTTAAGTTTAACGTCAATAACCTCGACTTCTCCGTCTTTCCTACTGTCGATTTTGGATAACTCTGCATCATTTAATTCATCTAGTGTATGAATAGTTTTAAAAGTGCAGGTATAATATGTTTCGACTATAAATTTTTTCATAATAAATATTTGGAATACAATTGAAGATATATACCAAATATAGTATGTGTCTAGGAATTAATATACACCTGTAGAGTGTGTGAATTTAAAAATGATAAATCCAAAACAAATTTTTACCTGGTGGCACAGACAAACTCTAGGAACGTATCTAAAAACTTTATTTTTTGGAAAGTTTGTTGGAAAAGATTATTGTGGCAACATGTATTATAAAAGCAAAAAAGATGAAAGATGGGTAGTATATGAGGATAATGTTGAAGCGACCAAAATAACCTCAGAATGGTTTTTATGGATGCATCATACAATTGATGAGCCGCCTTTAAATAATAAAAAAAAATATCTTTGGCAAAAAAAACATTTAGAGAATCAAACTGGAAGTGCTACTTCCTATAAGCCAAGCTTTATATCAAAACTAAACAAGGCTAAAAAAAAATATGATACTTGGAAAAATTAAATTTACATTTTTTTTATTTTTATTTTTATTAAATCTTTCTACTTTTATTAATGCTGAAGATAAAATAACAACTGTCCCTTTAGTTAATCTTGAAAATTTAAAACCTAGTTTTGAAAAGGAAGATATTGAAAATAAAAATGTTTTAAATAATGAGAATATTAATTTAAAAGAAAAAAAAATTACTCAAATCAAAACCAAAGAAATAAGAGTTAATATTGTAGCCCTGGACAAGATAACTGCAAAAACTTCTGATATTCATATTTTACTTGGAGAAACAAAAAAATTTGGATTTCTTCAAATAAAAGCTTTACAATGTGGTTACACTAAATCTTTAACTGAACCTGGGCACGTAGCGTATATTCAAGTTAAAGATCTTTCAGAAAATAAAAGTGATCAAGTGTTTGTATTTAATGGTTGGACTTTTTCTTCAAGTACAACTTTAAGGCCCTTAGACCATCCGATATATGATTTTTGGCTTGTTGGTTGCGACAACGTTTAAATAATTTTTTCTTTAGCTAGCCAATTTGTATCGAAGTCTGAATTTATAAATTTTTCATGTCTTAGAATTTTCTTATGTAATTCTATTGTAGTAGTTATTCCTTCTAAAACAAATTCATCTAGCGATCTTAACGTTCTTTGTATTGCCTCAGTTCTATTTCTACCTTTGCATATTACTTTAGCTATTAAACTGTCATAGTAGGGAGTAACCTTGCAACCTTGAAAAATTGAACCATCGACTCTAGTTCTGAATCCCGAGGGTTGGTGACAAACACTTATAGTTCCTGGACTAGGCTGAAAGTCTAAAGCGGGATCCTCTGCGTTTATCCTACATTCAATAGAATGACCTCTTGGATTTATATCACTTTGTTTTAAAGCTGTTTCTCCTGAAAAGGCTATCCAAAGCTGTTCTTTGACTATATCTATTCCTGTTTGAACTTCAGTAACAGGGTGTTCAACCTGCACTCTCGTATTCATCTCTAAAAAATAAAATTTTCCATTTTCATAAATATATTCGACAGTTCCAGCACCTTCGTATCCAATTTGCTCAACCATTTTTACTGTTTTATTAAGTATATCTTTTCTTTGGTCCTCAGTTAAAACTGGGCTGGGAGTTTCTTCTATTAATTTTTGGTGTCTTCGTTGAACCGAACAATCTCTTTCCCCCAAATGAATTGTTCTATTCTTACCCGACATTATTTGAACTTCAATATGCCTAGGGTGTTTAAAATATTTTTCAATATACAGCTCATCGTTTCCAAAATATTTTTTAGCTTCTGTTTTAGCAATTAAAAAAAGATTTTCAAGTTTGTCCTCTTCCTCAACTACCTTCATACCTTTTCCACCACCACCAGCCGCTGCCTTAATAAGCACCGGGTATCCTATTTCTTTACAAACAGATTTAGCTTCATCGAAAGATTTTACTCCACCTTCAGAACCTTCAATAATAGGCAACCCATATTTTTTTGCTATTTTTTTTGCTTGAATCTTATCACCCATTTCGCCAATAAGTTTGGAGCTTGGACCTATGAATTTAATTCCATGTTTAGTAACAATTTCTGCAAATTTTGAATTCTCAGATAAGAAACCATAGCCCGGATGAATTGCTTCAGCCCCAGTTAAATCTACCGCAGACATTAGAGATGATATGTTTAAGTAACTATTTTGTGGCTGATGAGAACCTATACACACGCTCTCATCTGCAAGTCTAACATGCATCGATTCAGCATCAACATCTGAATGAACAGCTACTGTTTTAATGCCCCATTCTTTGCAGGCTCTTATTATTCTAACGGCAATTTCGCCTCTGTTTGCTATTAAAACTTTTTTGAACATTAAATTTATTTTAAAATAATTAAAGTTTGACCAAATTCTACAGGCTGACCATCTTTTATTAATATACTTTTTACCGTACCTTCGCCGGTAGCAGGGATGTGGTTCATAGTTTTCATAGCCTCAACTATCATTATAGTTTGGCCTTTTTTTATCTTATCTCCAACTTGAACAAATTGTTTTGCACCCGGTTCTGCAGCTAGATACGCTGTACCAATAATTGGAGATTTTATTTTAATTCCATCTTCCTCTTCACCCAATACAACTTTTTTATTTGACATTAAATTTTCAGAATCCTTTTTTGTACCTGGCATCTCTGCCCATTTAGAAACTTTAATTTTAGTTTCACCACTTTGGTATTCTAACTCAGACAATTTAAATTCATCTAAATTATCTACAAGTTCTTTAATTAATTTTTTATCTATTTTCATTTTTGATAATTTCTTTTAAACCTTCTAAAGCCAGAATGTATCCTTTGGTTCCAAATCCACAAATGACACTTCTTGCAGCTTTACTTAATAAGGATTTATGCCTGAATTTCTCTCGATTGTAAATATTTGTTATATGAAGCTCAACAATAGGTATTTTTAATATCATTAGGGCATCTCTTATAGCTACTGATGTATGGGTGTAACCTGCTGCATTAATTACCAATCCATCAAATTTATTTCGTGATTCTTGAATGTAATCAATAATTTTTCCTTCGATATTTGATTGTTTAAAAATAACCTGAAGATTCTTTTTTTTAGCAAAGTTTTTGCACTCTTTTTCAATCTGTTTTAGAGTTATATTTCCATATTTTTCTTTCTCTCTTTCGCCTAAAAGATTAAGATTTGGACCGTTAATAATAATAATTTTGTGTTTCATTTTTTGAATGTAGGTATATTAAATATCTTAATTATGGCAAAAATACAATTAAATGGACGCAAATTAGAATTAAAAACTAAACATTCAATATTTACATTGTTAAAAAAATATAACATAGACGATAAAAAAATCGCCATCGAATTAAATGGTGAAATTATAAATCGCAATAAATATAAAATAGTTTATGTAAAAAATAAGGATAAAATAGAAATTGTTCATTTTATTGGAGGTGGTTAATATTATGAAAAAAAATGATACCCTTAAAGTCGGCAATAAGATTTTAAAATCTAGATTGATAGTTGGTACAGGAAAATATAAAAACTTTAAAGAAACCGCTCAGGCTGTTAGAGCATCTGGGGCTGACATGGTTACCGTAGCAGTCAGAAGAATAAATATTTTAGATAAAAAAAAACCTTTACTTACTGATTTTCTTAATCCTAAAACAATCACATATTTACCTAATACTGCCGGATGTTTTAATTCAAATGAAGCATTGAGAACACTAAGACTTGCGCGTGAAATGGGTGGGTGGAAAATGGTTAAACTTGAAGTTCTAGGAGATAAAAAAACACTATACCCAGATATGATTGAAACTTTAAAAGCAACAAAAGTTTTAGTTAAAGAGGGATTTAAAGTTTTAGTTTACTGTTCGGACGATCCATTACTAGCAAAAGAGTTGGAATATTTAGGTGCATCCGCAATAATGCCGCTAGCTTCACCTATAGGGTCTGGTCATGGTATCCAAAATAAAATTAATTTGTCAATCATAATCAAAAATTCAACGGTACCAGTAATTGTTGACGCAGGGATTGGAACAGCTTCTGACGCTACAATAGCTATGGAAATGGGTTGCGATGCAGTCCTCGTTAATAGCGCTATAGCTAAAGCCAAAAATCCAATTTTAATGGCAGAGTCTTTTAAAAATTCAGTGATTTCAGGCAGACAAGCTTTTTTAGCTGGAAGAATGCAAAAACTATTTTATGCTGATGCTAGCAGTCCTTCTAAAGGCCTAATTTAAGCTGCTTTTTTCTTTCTTCTAACCCACAAAGTTCTTGGGGTTTCCTTTTTATTTTTTTTAACAACTGACTTAGACACTTTAATGATAGGAGTTTTTACTTTCTTTTTGCTAATTTTTTTTACTTTCTTTTTCTTTTTTTCAATATTATTTTCAATATTATTTTCAATTTTTTGAATTGCATTTATATTTTCTACTTTATTTATAATCTTTTTATTCTTATCTAATAAAGTAATACTATACTCAGGTATTATAAATTGTGGCTCTTCAATAAAATTAATATCTACTTTGAATCTATCTTTAAAATGTTCAATTTCTTTTTTTAAAGCATCTTCAATATAAATTTTAACTTTTTCTGGAATCTTAACATTTGCTTTTTTTACTTTCTCAGTAAGCAAGAGCATTTCTGATTTTTTCACTATTTTTAAAGCAAAAGACTCTAGTGATAAATTTGTTTCCCATTTTATCGAGCCTTCTCTTAACCTCTGTCTTGTCATTTCTAGTAAGCCAAAAGTACTTATTTTACCTACTTGAATCCTTGCTCTATCTTTTTTGATAGATTCTCGCATCTTCTTCTCCACTTGTTTTCTGTTAAAAAAATTAACCATGTCGATAAAATCTATAACAACTAAACCTGACAGATCTCTAATTTTTAATTGTTTTGCTATTTCCTCTGCAGCTTCTAAATTTGTATTCAAAGCAGTTTTTTCAATATTAGATGCTTTGATAGACTGACCTGAATTTATATCTATAGCGACTAAAGCTTCCGTTGGATTGATTACTAGATACCCACCTGATTTCAGCTTAACCACTGGGTCAAAAATATTATTTAGTTCTTTTTCAATACCCTCTGAATGAAATAAAGGAATTTTTCCTTTATGTTTTTTTAAAAATTTAGAACTTTTTGGTATTAATTCTTTTATAAAAGTTTTGGCCTTTTGATATCCTTCATTACCATCTACGTAAATATTTGTAGTGTCATTGTCATATAGGTCTCTCAAGGCTCTTTTTATTATGTCACCTTCTTCATAAATCAACGAAGGGGCATCCGAACCTAATGCTTTGTTTTTAATCTGATCCCAAGTCTTAATTGTGTTTTGAAAATCTTTTTCTATTTCATTTTTTGTTTTATTTGCACCAGCAGTTCTTACAATGACCCCCATGCTTCTAGGTATCTCTATTTCATTTAAAATCCCTCTAATTTTTGTTCTATCAGCAGAACCTAAAATTTTTCTTGATATACCCCCACCTTTAGCTGTGTTAGGCATTAGAACCATATACTTACCAGCTAATGAAACAAAAGTGGTAAGTGCTGCGCCTTTATTTCCTCTCTCTTCCTTAATAACTTGAATTAAAATAACCTGACCAGGTTTTATTACTTCTTGAATTCTGTATCTTCTAACTCCGTAAGAGTTTTTTAATCTTTCTCTTACATTCTCACTTTGTTTTTTTTCCTCAGGTGAAATAATACTTTCTTTCTGTTCTAGGCTTTCACTATTTTTTTTTCCTGATTTTTCATTTTCTCCATTTTGACTCTCAATCTCTGGCTTAAGATCATTATTGAGCTCATCAACATTTTTATTTTTTAAATCTTCTCTTATCTTCTCCTCAGCTTCTTGTAGTTTTTCCTTATCTTCAGTGGGTATCTGATAGTAGTCAGACTGAACATCGTTAAAAGTTAAGAATCCATGTTTTACTCGACCAAAATTAATAAAAGCTGCCTGCAAAGAAGGCTCCACTCTGCTAACTGTGCCCAGGTAAATATTATTTTTAAAATTTAGCTTGTTCTTGTCTTCGTATTCGTATTCTTCAATCCCGTTATCAGATTTAAGAACAACCCTAGTTTCGTCTGGATGCGATGCATCGATGTATAAATTTTTTTCCATTTTAAAAGAATTCCTTTGGTGATTATGTTTGATGAATTTTGTTTGAAATTTTTCACAACTTTACTATACAAAACTTTTAAACTATTATCATTAATATAAGATAGTTATAACATGCCATAAGATAGCCAAATTTTAAGCTTTTAACTGATTATATTCATGTTTAGCCATTTAAATTTTTTAATTAAATCTATTATCGTAGCCATAATATCACTTTTTTTTATAGCATTTTCATCTTTATGGTACTTTTCGTCTGGTCTTCCAGACTATAAAAAATTGGAAAGCTATGAGCCACCAGTTTCTAGCAGAGTTTACGCTGACAATGGAACTCTAATTGCTGAATATGCTATTGAAAAAAGATTATTTATTCCATACGATTCAATTCCAACCACTGTAATAAATTCTTTTTTGTCAGCCGAAGACAAAAATTTTTTTAAACACCCAGGCATTGACCCAAAAGGGATAGTCAGAGCACTGCTAAATAATTTTAAAAATATAGTCAATAATAAAAGATTAGAAGGAGCATCAACTATTACCCAGCAGGTAGCTAAAAACTTTTTATTAACAAACGATATTTCCCTAAAAAGAAAAATAAAAGAAGCAATATTAGCTTTTAGAATTGAAAAAGCATATTCAAAAAAAAAAATTCTAGAGTTATACTTAAATCAGATTTACCTTGGAGAAGGCACATACGGGATTGCAGCCGCTAGTCTTGAATATTTTGATAAATCAGTTAGAGAACTTAATTACCCGGAAGCTGCCTTGCTAGCAGCACTGCCAAAAGCACCAAGTAAATATAATCCATTTAGGTATTATGAAGTGGCAAAATTAAGAAGAAATTTAGTTTTACAAAATTTGAATGAAAATAGTTTTATAAATGACAATGATTTTAAAAAATTTAAAAAAAAAGAAATTAATTTAAAAAAAAGAAAAATAAAACTACTCAAAGAAGCTAATTACTACACAGAAGAGATTAGAAGAATTATTAAAGATAATTATGGTTTTGATAAACTATATGCTGAAGGATTATCTATAAAATCAGCGTTAGATGTTGACTACCAACTTCATGCTTTAAGTGCCTTAAGATCAGGAATTGAATCTTACGATAAAAGACACGGATGGAGAGGTCCGATTTTAAATACAAAAATAACAAAAAATTGGCAAGAAAAATTAAAAGAAAAAAAATTAGATCCAAGTTTAGGTTGGAAATTTGCTAAAATAACTAATGTTACAGACTCAGAAATTATATTCACAATACTTGACCAGAAAGAAGAAGGAAAAATTAAAACCGTTAACTTAAAATGGGCAATTAAGAAAAAAATCCATAATTCATTTAAAATTAACGATATTATTTTTGTATTTAAAAATTCCAAAAAAAATTGGGAATTAAAACAATATCCAAAAGTTAATGGAGCTATTGTTGCAATTGATCCGTATAATGGAAAAGTTAAAGCTTTAGTTGGAGGATTTAGTTTTGAATCAAGTGAGTTTAATCGAGCTACTCAAGCAAAAAGACAACCCGGTTCTGCTTTTAAGCCTTTTGTTTATGCTACAGCTCTAGAAAATAATTTTTCACCTAATTCGATAGTTTTAGACGCACCATTTGTTGCTGAGCAAGGTATTGGTTTGAAAGACTGGAAACCAGAAAACTATGGAAAAGAATTTTACGGACCGACAACATTAAGAAAAGGCCTTGAGTATTCAAGAAATTTAATGACAGTTAGAATAGCTCAAGAAATAGGTCTACAAAAAATTTTACAACTTTCTAAAGAGTTAAATATTTACAATGATATACCTGAGTTGCTTTCTGTTTCCTTGGGTTCAGCTGAAACAACTTTATTCCAGATTACAAATGCCTACGCAGCTTTTGTCAATGGAGGAAAAAAAATAAAACCTGTTTTAATTGAAAGAATTCAAGACAGAAGAGGAAAAACTATTTTTAACTCAGAGAATAGAGTTTGCGTTGGTTGTGACAGATACTCCGAATCTGAGAATATAATTCCTTCTATTAAAAATGATTACCAGCAAGCTATAAGCAAAGAAACAGCTTATCAAATTTTATCAATGCTAGAAGGAACAATTCAAAGAGGAACAGGAAAAAGACTTAGAGACTTAAACGTTCCTCTTGCAGGAAAAACAGGAACGACGAATGATAATTACGATGCCTGGTTTATAGGGTCCACATCAAATCTTGTTATAGGTGTTTATGTAGGGTTTGATAACCCAAAAACTTTAGGTCGGTATGAAACCGGAGCAAAAGCAGCCCTGCCTATATTTAAAAACTTTATTAAACAGGCGTTGTATAAAGATGATTTTAAACCCTTTTTAATACCAAAAGAAATATTTTTTACGACTGTAAATTACAATACCGGTAAAAAAGAAAGCTTTAGTAATTCTAATTCTATAGTAGAAGCATTTAAACTTAGTGATATTAACAAGATGAAAAATAATAATTTAGGTATAAATACTAACTATGATAGTTTAATTAAGTTTAGACAATTTTATTAATGGAAATACTAGAAATTAAAATAAATTTAGCAGAAAAAGCATTGGATAATATCAGGGGGTATCTTTGAAGCTAATCAAATTCACTCTAAATTAGAAAATTTAAATTCTTTAATTGAAAAAAAAGATTTCTGGAAAGATAAAAACAAAGTAAAAAAAATTGTTAAAGAAAAAAAACACTTCGATTTAGTTCTCGAAACATTTAATGGCACATCTGAAGATTTAGAAAATCTTAAAGATATTTATAATTTAGCAAAAGAAGAATCTAACGAAGAAGTTATTTTAGATTGTTTGTTAAAAATTGAAGAAATAAATAAAAAAATAAAAAAAAATCAGATTAGTTGTTTTTTATCGGGTGAAAATGATACCTTAGACATCTACTTAGAGATTCACGCAGGAGCGGGAGGGACAGAAAGCCAAGACTGGGCAGAAATGTTAAGAAAAATGTATTTAAAATGGTTTGATAAAAGATTGTTCAGCTGTGAAATCATAAGCGAACATAAAGGTGATGAAGCAGGAATAAAATCATCAACGCTCAAAATAACAGGGGAATACCTATACGGATTAATGAAAAAAGAATCAGGAGTTCATCGATTAGTCCGGATATCTCCTTTTGATAGCGGAGCAAGAAGACACACAAGTTTTGCAAGTGTATGGGTATACCCATCTATAGACGAAGAAATTGATGTTAATATTGATGAAAAAGATCTAAGAATTGACACTTATAGATCAAGTGGAGCCGGCGGTCAGCACGTTAACGTTACAGATAGCGCAGTCAGAATAACGCACATGCCAACTAAAATTGTTGTGCAATGTCAAAATCAAAGATCACAACATAAAAATAAAGAAACATGCTATAAAATACTTAAAGCAAGACTATACGAATATGAGCTACAAAAAAGAGATGAAAAAGAACAGCAAAATATTAGCACAAAAACTGACATAGGTTGGGGTCACCAAATACGTTCATATGTATTACAGCCTTACAGATTAGTGAAAGATCTAAGATCTAAGATTGAGAGCACAAACCCAGATGATGTACTAAACGGTAATTTAGACCAATTTATTGAAGGAAACTTATTTGGACCAAAATGAAAAAATTTTTATATTTAATTTTCTTAACATTTTTATTTTTAATTACTTTTACCATTATTTATTTGTCAACTGTTGGGATTGAAACATCGAAATTCAACAACTTAATAATTAAAGAAATTAAAAAAAAAGATCCTAGTTTTGAAGTAAAATTAGAAAAAATAAAGATTAAATTAGATTTAGGAAAAATTCAATTATTTTTATCAACAAAAAATCCAAGTATTCAATATCAAGATGTAAAAATCCCCATAACTGAAATTAGGATTTATACAAAAATAAATAAAATTTTAAATAAAGAAATTGAAGTTAATCAAATAATTTTTTCTGTCCAAAAGTTTAAAACACAAGGCCTACAAAAAATTATAACACGGATTAAGCCTTCAAATTTTAAGACTTACCTGCTTAATAATATAAATCAAGGAGAAATAGAAAAAGCATCATTTGACTTAATTGTAGATAAAAACTTTAAGCTTATTGATTACAAGGCGAATGGAGTGATTAGTAAAGTAAACTTAAAAATATCAAATAATCTTTTAATAGAAGAAATAGGTTTTAATTTTATAGTAGATAAAAATATAGCATTAATTAATTCAATTAACGCAAGTTATAAAGATATTATTGTATCAAACGGATCTATTGACCTGCACAGAAAAAAAAATTTTGAAATTAAAGGCAAATTTGAATCTAAGTTTAACTTAAAAGAAGCTCAATTCAACAAACTTTTCACAAAAATAGAATTCTTTAAGGAAAATAAAATTCAAATTCAAGGCTCTTTGCTGCATGAATTTAGTCTAAAAATAAATGATAGTTTTAAAATTATCGACTATGAATATAAATCTATTGGAAATATTTCACAATCTCAAATAATATTAAAAAAAAATTTTAAAAATAATTTTATTCCAGAACCAATAAAGAAAATTTTATTTGAAAAAAGTATATTAGAAATAAATCTCAATAAAAAAAAAAAGAATTTATTAACCGTTGAAGGGCTATATAGTACGGATGGCTCAAACTATAAAAAATTTAAAATTAAAAATAACTTAGATAAAACCAACTCAAACTATTTTATCGATATAAACTTAAATCAAAATATTTTGATTGATGTAATAAATTTTCAAACAAATTCAAAAAAATTAAACAACCTAAAATTAGAATTTAATATTAAAAATAATAAATATATTTTCAAATCAATAAACTTTAAAGAAAATAAAAACTCAATTACCATCAAAGGTTTAGTGCTAGATAGCAAAACTGAAATTCAGAAACTTTCGAGTATTAAAGTGCAAACATTTATTAATAACGAAGAAAATAATAATTTTACAATTAACGTTGATAAAAAAATTTCTATATCGGGTAAAAGATTCGACTCTACAAAATTATTAAGACTACTATCACTAGAAAAAAAATCAAATCCACTTAAAAATTTTAATAACGAAATAGAAATACAAATTAAAAATTTAATAACTAAATCTCAAATCCCCTTGAGTAATTTCAATTTGCTAGGTTCACTTCAGAAAGGTAAATTCAATAAAATTTCTGCAAAAAGTGAATTTACAGAAGGTAAATATTTAGACATCTCGTTAAAAAAGGACCCAAATAATAAAAAAATACTGGAGGTTTACTCAGATTCCCCCCGTGCATTACTTTCAGATTATCAATTTTTTGAAGGGATTAGAGATGGAAAATTATTATACACCTCTGTAATCGATGAGACTGGCTCTGCCTCAAAACTTACAATTGAAAATTTTAAAGTGATAAAAGCTCCAACTTTTGCAACTCTATTAACCTTAGCTGATCTTGGCGGATATGCAGATCTTTTAACTGGTAAAGGTGTGAGTTTTAATATTTTAGAAGTTAACCTAAAAGAAAATGCCAAAATAATGGAAATAGAGGAAATGTTAGCCTTAGGAAAAAGTGTGTCTTTACACATGGAAGGATATGTTGTCAAAAAAACAGGCTTAGTCAGTCTTAGCGGAACCCTGGTTCCAGCTAAGATGTTAAATAGCTTAATTTCAAAAATTCCTATTGTTGGAAATGTGTTAGTTGGCGATAAAGTAGGTGAGGGAATTTTTGGTGTTAGCTTTAAAATAAAAGGTTTGCCTGGAAAAATTAAAACTACAGTTAATCCAATAAAAACTTTAACACCTAGATTTATTACAAGGGCTTTAGAAAAAAAGAGATAGACTATTTTATTTTAATAATAAAATGTTTTTTCTTTCCATGTGAAATCTTAACACAATCTTTTTCCTCAAAGTCTTTTAGATAAATAATTTTCTTTTCATCTTCAGCAAGTATATCATTAATTTTAATGCTTTTTTCACTAATTGCCCTTCTAACTTCACTTTTTGAATTCATAATTTTACCGAGATATAACAAATCAATTATAGGTATTCCATTTTTTAATTGAAATTTATCAATTAAAATTTCAGGTAAATTTTCACCAATTCCTTTGCCACTAAAAGTTTCTTTTGCAGTTCTCTCTGAATCTTGTGCATTTTTTTCACCATGTAATATTTTTGTCGCTTCATTAGCTAATAAGATCTTTAAATTATTAATATTTTTTTCTTCGTCTATTATTTTTTTTAATTCTTTAGTGCTAATTTCTGTAAAATAATTTAGAAATCTTTTAACATCAGCGTCACCAGTATTTCTCCAAAACTGCCAGTAATCATATGGAGATAGCAATTCTTCACTTAGCCATATAGCCCCGCTTTCTGTTTTGCCCATTTTTGCCCCAGAAGCTACAGTTATTAATGGCGTTGTTAATCCAAAAGATTCTTTCTGAATAACTTTTCTTATTAATTCTACTCCATTGACAATATTGCCCCATTGATCTGAGCCGCCTATTTGTAAAATACAATTATATTCTTCACTTAATTTATAAAAATCATAAGCTTGTAAAATCATGTAATTAAATTCCATGTAGCTAAGAGATTGCTCTCTTTCTAAACGTAATTTGACGCTGTCAAAGCTTAGCATTCTATTAATAGTAAAATGTTTACCAATATTTCTTAAAAATTCAATATACTGTAACTTATTCAACCATTCGGCATTATTTACAAAAATTGGTTTAGTTTTTTCATCAGTAAAATCTAATAATTTTTTAAATATTTTTTTTATTTTTATAATATTGTCGTCTATTATTTTTTCATCTAGAATTTTTCTAGTGGTATCTTTTCCAGAAGGGTCTCCTATTAGAGTAGTGCCCCCGCCAAGCAGAACAATTGGTTGATGACCATATTTTTGAATAAGTCTTAAACACATTATCTGCAATAAACTTCCAACGTGTAAGCTTGAAGCGGTACAATCAAAACCAATATAAGCTTTAATAGGTTTATTATCGATCAGATCCGTTAACTTATCTTGATCGGTACACTGATGAAAAAAACCTCGTTCGATGATTTCATTAATAAAGTTATTTTTCATAGATTAATTGATTTAAAATTACTTTTACACAATAATAGTTATAAATAAAATAATTATTAATGAAAAAACTAATTACAGCTATAGGTCTAATGAGTGGAACATCATCAGATGGCATAGATGCGTCAATTATTAAATCTGATGGAGAAGATATGTTAAATTTAATTGGTGATTACTTTTTTCCCTATGAAGAGAAAACAAGGTTTAAAATTAGAAATTTAAAAGAAAAAATAGATAAAACTTCAGATTTAGAGGTACACAAGGCAGAAATAATTGCCTTGGAGAAAGAAATTACTCTACTCCACCTCAAGGTAATAAACTTAATTATTAAAAAATTAAAAATAGAAAAATCTGAAATTGATCTAATAGGATTACACGGTCATACAATTTTTCATAATTTTCACAGTAAGGAAACTAAGCAGTTGGGCGATGGTAAAATCTTGTCTAAATTATTAAGAATGAACGTAATCTATGACTTTAGAAAAAATGATTTAAAAAATGGAGGACAAGGAGCACCTTTAGTGCCTATATTTCACAAATTACTACAAAAAAAATTACAATTAAAAACACCCGTTGTTTTTATAAATATTGGTGGAATATCTAACTTAACCTACCTAGATATGAATAATGAAATAATAAGTTTTGACTCAGGACCAGGAAATTTTTTAATAGACAAGCTGATGCAATTAAAATCTAATAACAAAATACAATTTGATAAAAATGGTAAGATAGCTCTTAAAGGTAAAGTAGTAAAAAATATTTTAAATAATTATTTAGATGATCCATATTATAAATCTTTGCCACCAAAGTCATTAGATGTAAATAATTTTAATCTTAGTCCTATAAAAGATATTGGCACAGAAAATGCAATCACTACATTGTCTGAATTAACTGCTTTAACTATAGTAAATTCTTTAAATTTTTTTTCACACAAACCACAAAAAATTATTTTGTGTGGAGGGGGAAGAAAAAATAGATACATTCACGAACGGATTAACCAAATAAGCAATATACCGACACTTAATATAGATAAATATAATATAAACGGAGATTTTATTGAGTCACAAGCTTTTGCTTATTTAGCAATTAGGTCTTTATTCAACAAACCAATTTCATTTCCCAAGACAACAGGAGTTCTGAAACCAACAATAGGGGGTAAATTCATAAAGTTTAAATAAGAGCAGTCTTTTCTTTTATATATTTTTCTATTTCTTCAGACAGCTCATTTTCTTTATCTTTAAAAAAATGATTAGAGCCTTTAATTTTTGTAAAAATTACCTCAATTCCTTTTTGATTTTTAATTCTACTATCTAACTCATCAATGCTTTCTCTAGTTACCAGCTCATCTCCATCACTATATATAACCTGGCCTGAGGTAGGACACGGAGCAAGAAAAGAAAAATCATATACATTTGGTTGTGGTGATATAGCAATAAAATTATTAACCTCCGGTCGTCTCATAATTAGTTGCATACAAATTAAAGCTCCAAACGAAAATCCAGAAACCCAACACTGACTATAATCCAGATTCTCTCTTTCAATCCAGTCCAATGCTGCAGCTGCATCAGATAATTCACCTTGGCCATTGTCAAAAACTCCATCGCTTTTACCAACTCCTCTAAAATTGATTTTAATTACAGAGAAGCCATTTTCTAAAAAAATATTGTAAGCAGTTTGCACAATTCTATTATTCATTGTACCCCCGTATTGAGGATGTGGCTGAAGAACAATTGCTACTGGTGAGCCAAATTTAGGATTCTTATAATACTTGCCTTCGAGTCTACCAGCAGGTCCAGGTATAAATATTTCAGTACTTTTAGGTTTCATGAGTTAATATTGATAATTAGTGTCAAAAAAAAATGTCTTATAGCATGTTTTACATGAGACAATTTTATTTTTTTATATACTTGACTAAATCAGTCGGAATAAGGTACTAAACTAGAGAAATTATGGAAAATAATGAAATTAACCACTAAAGGCAGGTATGCAGTCATGGCTATGGCTGATCTAGCCTCCAACGAAAGCAACAAACCTGTGAGCTTGAATGAAATAGCCATAAGACAAAACATATCTCTATCATATCTAGAGCAGTTATTTTTAAAATTAAGAAACAATCATTTAGTTAAGAGTATAAGAGGACCACATGGAGGATATATTCTAGAAAAGAAAGCTAAAGACATTAAGCTATCCAGTATTATTTTTGCGGTAAATGAAGAGGTTAAGACACTAAATTGTAAAAAAGATTCAAAAAAAGGTTGTGATGGAAAATCGGTTAAGTGTATAACACACGATCTTTGGGATGATTTAGGAAAACATATTAACGGTTTTTTTGAAAATAAAAATCTTAATGAGCTAATTTCAAAACAAGAAAATATTTTTTAATAATAAAAACAAAGTAGGGGTAATGAAGAATGAAGAATCAAGATCTTAATATTGATAAAGAGTATAAATATGGTTTTACTACCGATATCGAAAGTATTAGAGCCCCAAAGGGACTAAATGAAGATACTATAAAGTTTATTTCTAACATTAAAAAAGAACCTAAATGGATGTTAGAATGGAGACTAAAAGCATTTAATAGATTACAAAGTTTAAAAGAACCCAATTGGCAGAAACCAAAATACCCTAAAATTAATTATCAAGATTTATATTACTATTCTGCACCAAAAAGTGCATCAGAAAAACCTAAAAGTTTAGATGAAATTGATCCAAAGATACTAGAAACATATAAAAAACTTGGAATACCATTGGTTGAACAACAAAGATTAAACGGAATAGCGGTTGACGCAGTATTTGATTCAGTTTCTGTAGCCACAACATTCAAAGATGAACTAACAAAAAAAGGAATAATATTTTGTTCGATCTCTGAAGCTATTCAAAAACATCCAGATTTAGTAAAAAAATATTTAGGTTCAGTCATTCCTTTAACCGACCATTATTTTGCAACATTAAATTCAGCAGTTTTTACCGACGGATCTTTCGTCTACATACCACCAAACACAAGATGTCCAATGGAGCTTTCTACTTATTTTAGAATTAATGCCTCAGAAACAGGTCAATTTGAAAGAACTTTAATTATTGCAGATAAAGGAAGCTACGTAAGTTACTTAGAGGGATGCACTGCTCCTATGAGAGATGAAAACCAATTGCACGCAGCAAATGTTGAGTTGATTGCTTTAGATGATGCCGAAATTAAATATTCCACAGTTCAGAATTGGTATCCAGGAGATAAGAATGGAGTAGGAGGAATATATAATTTTGTAACTAAAAGAGGGGCTTGCAGAGGAAAGAATTCTAAAATTTCATGGACTCAAGTTGAAACAGGTTCAGCAATAACTTGGAAATATCCAAGCTGTATTTTGCAAGGCGATAATTCGGTTGGAGAATTTTATTCTATAGCTATCACTAACAACTATCAAAAAGCTGACACAGGTACTAAGATGATACACTTAGGAAAGAATACTAAAAGTAAAATTATATCTAAAGGCATATCAGCTGGTCACGCAGACAATACATATAGAGGATTGGTAGATATTAATAAAAAAGCGACTAACTCAAGAAATTATACTCAATGTGACTCTTTATTAATGGGTAATAAATGTGGGGCACACACAGTTCCATATATAAAGAACAAAAATTCAACATCAACTATTGAGCATGAGGCAACCACTACTAAAATTAATGAAGAACAGCTTTACTACTGCAACCAAAGAGGACTTGACCAAGAAGAGGCAGTTAGTTTGATTGTAAATGGGTTCTGCAAAGAAGTATTGCAGCAATTACCAATGGAGTTTGCGGTGGAAGCACAAAAATTAGTAGCTATTAGTCTAGAAGGTAGTGTTGGCTAATGTTAAAAATTAAAAATTTAAAAGCAACTATTAACGAAAAGTTAATTTTAAAAGGTTTAGACCTAGACATTAAACCTGGAGAAGTTCATGCAATTATGGGTCCTAATGGATCAGGGAAAAGCACATTAGCAAATGTCCTGTCAGGTAAAAATGGCTACGAGATTGAAGGTGAAATTAGTTTTAATGACATGGATCTAAACGATCTTAAAATAGAAGAGAGAGCACAAAAAGGAATTTTTTTAGCATTTCAATACCCCTTGGAAATTCCAGGCGTAAATACAAATAATTTTTTAAGAACATCTCTAAACTCAGTAAGAAAAGCAAGAGGTGAGAAAGAATTAGACACACTAACTTTCTTAAAACTAATTAAAGAAAAAGCCAAAGAACTCAATATTGATGAAAAATTTTTATCACGTCAATTAAATGTAGGATTTTCAGGCGGTGAAAAGAAAAAAAATGAAATTTTACAAATGAAATTATTAGAACCAAAATTATCAATTTTAGATGAAACAGATTCAGGTCTAGATATAGATGCGCTAAGAATAGTTGCGGATGGTGTTAACTCATATAAAAATAAAGAAAACGCTTTTTTAATAATTACACATTACCAAAGACTACTTGACTATATCAAGCCGGATTTCATACACGTTTTATCTGCTGGTAAAATTATTAAAACAGGAAATGCAGACTTAGGTGAGCAATTAGAAAAAACAGGTTACGCAAATTTAAGTTAGATGAAGCAAAATTACGATTTTGATATCGACAAAATTAAAAATCTCACTCAAGAAGAAAAGGTCTTCCGAAAAAAAAATCTTGATTTGTTTTATGAATCCGGCTTTCCATCCAAAAGAGTTGAAGACTGGAAATTTACAGATTTAAACCTTATCTTAAATAAAAATTTTGACATTATTAGCAACGCAGTTAATTTTGAATATAGCAAAGAGTTTAAAGCTATTGAAAACTTTGAGCACAACTTTATATTTTTAACTAACGGAAAAATAATTTCAACTAATTTTGACCACGAAGAAAAGAGTAAAATTTTAATTAAAGATTTTAATCAAGAAGAAGTAATGAATATTGATCCAAGTAACGCGCTGGCATTACTCAATAGTGCGTTGTCATCTGGAGGGTTTTCATTGGAAATTACCAAAGACTACAAATTAAAAAAACCTTTGATTGTCTATAATTGTTTTTCTCAAGATTTAAAAAACAAAATATTGAACAATAAAAATTCTATTAAGTTAAATGAAGGATCTGAATTAACGTTAATTGATTATAGTGATAACAATACTCAAAGTAATTTTATTAAAAACACAGTTGATACTATTTCTTTGGATGAGAATGCCGTTTTAAAGAATATTTTAATTCAGAATTCAAAAAATAATGGTCATTTTTACAAATATATAAAAAGTTCTTTAGGAGGTGGTTCTAGTTATGAGAACTATATTTTAAGCTCCGGGTTAAAACTAAATAAAATTGAAATTGAAATAAACTTAAATAAAGATAATAGTAGCTGTAGCATTTATTCAGCCCTAAACTTAATGGAAGACCAACACCAAGAAATTAAAACACGCATAAATCATAACTCTCCAAACTGCAAAAGCTATCAAAAAATTAAAAATGTATTGAATGATAAAAGCAAAGGTGTTTATCAGGGAAAAATATTTGTAGAAAAAATAGCACAAAAAACTGATGCATACCAACTAAGCAAAGCTTTAATTATAAATGATGACGCTGAATTCGACGCAAAACCTGAGTTAGAAATATATGCAGACGACGTGAAGTGTTCTCATGGTTCGACATCTGGAAGCATAGATTCTGACGCAGTTCATTATCTAATGACAAGAGGTATACCAAAAAAAGAGGCTGTAAAACTTTTAATAAATGGTTTTCTTAATGAAGTATTAGAAAAAATTACTAACAATGAATTAAAAATATTTTTAGAAAAAATATTAGAAAGACAAATTAATGGACGTTAAAAATCTTAAATCTGAATTTCCAATTTTTAAACAAAAAATTAATGGAAAACCTTTAGTCTATTTAGATAGCGCTAACTCATCTCAAAAACCTAAAGCAGTAATTGACAGACTATCTAATTTTTATGAAACAGAATTTTCTAACGTTGGAAGAAGTGTTCACACACTTGCAGTCAAGGCAACAAATAGATTTGAAGCTACAAGAGATATGCTTAAAAAATATTTTAATTCAAAACATAGAGAGGAAATAATATTTACCAAAGGAGCCACAGAATCAATTAATTTAGTCGCTTCTTCTTTCGGAGATAAATACATTAAAGAAGGTGATGAAATATTAATTACTGAATTAGAACACCACTCTAATTACGTACCGTGGCATTTTCTTAGAAAAAATAAAGGTGCAGTAATTAAATTCGCACCAATAAATAAAAATGGTGAAGTTGAAATTGATGAAATAAAAAAACTTATTTCAAACAAAACAAAAATCATTGCTATAACACATATTTCAAATGTAACAGGCGCTGTAATGCCAATTAAAAAAATTGTTGATATGGCCAAAGAAAAAAATATTCCAGTTTTAGTTGATGGTACCCAAGGAGCCCCCCACATGCATATAGATATGCAGGATCTTGGTTGTGATTTTTATGTAGTCTCATGTCATAAAATGTATGGTCCTAATGGCTTAGGAGTACTTTATGCAAAAAAAAAATGGCTAGATGATCTGCCTCCATACCAAGGTGGCGGTGGCATGATAGATGATGTTAAAAAAGACAGCATCACTTTTGCCGACGCGCCAACAAAATTTGAAGCTGGCACCATGCAAACAGCAGAAGTAGTTGCTTTTGCAGAGGCAATAAGTTTTATTGAAAAATTAGGCATAAAAAATATTGCCGCTCATGAAAATCAAGTTTTAGAATATGGTTTTGAGCAACTAAAAAAAAATAATTCAATAAATATAATTGGTAGCCCCAAAAATAGAGGATCAGTTTTATGTTTTACTATTAATGGTATTCACCCTCATGACATAGCAACAATTTTAGACGACGAAGGTGTTGCCATAAGAGCAGGACATCATTGTTGTCAAATATTACATGACAAATTAGGAATTGCAGCAACAGCTAGAGCTTCTATTGGTGTTTACAACACTAAAGAAGATATAGATATTTTGTGTAAAGCTATCGATAATTGTAAAAAAATATTCAAGACTTAAATGGAACTTAAAGAATTATATCAAGAAATTATTTTAGATCACGGTAAGAGTCCTAGGAATAAAGGTAAATGTGACGGATATAGTCATGATGCTCAGGCTCATAACCCTTTGTGTGGAGATAAAGTGCATGTCTACCTAAGACTAGATAGTGAAAAAAAAGTTATGGATATAAGTTTTGAAGGAGAGGGATGTGCTATTTCACTTGCTTCTGCCTCAATACTTACAGAAACTCTCAAAGGTAAGGATTTATCTTTTACAAAAAAAGTTAGTGAAGATTTCTTGAGTATGGTTAAAAATAAAACAAAAATTACCGTTAATAGCCTTACAGAAGATCAAATAACAACAATTACATCTCTATCTGGTGTTCAACAGTTTCCAATGAGAGTTAAATGTGCGACAATGGCTTGGCATACTTTTTTATCAGCATTAGATAAAAAAAATTAAATATTTAACTATGAGTGAATTAAAAGAAAAAGTTATTTTAGAAATAAAAAAAATCTACGATCCTGAAATACCAGTTAATATATATGAACTAGGTTTAATCTATAATATTGAAATTGATGAAAAAAATAAAGTTAATATAGACATGACACTTACAAGCCCTAACTGTCCTGTTGCTGAAAGTTTACCAAACATGGTTAAAGACAATGTCGAAAAATTAGATGGCGTTTCCGGAGTAGATTTAAATTTAGTCTGGGATCCACCATGGGATAAAGACAAAATGTCAGAAGCTTGTAAATTGGAATTGAATTTATGACACAAATAATTAAACTAAGCGATGATGCTGCCAACAGAATAAAAGAAATTATGTCTAGTGCAGACAACTCCACTATAGGTGTTAGAGTTGGCGTTGAATCAGGCGGTTGCGCGGGAATGTCTTATATTATGGAGTATGCAAAAGATATAAAGCCCAATGAAGAAGTAATTGAAGATAAGGGTGTTAAAGTTTTAATAGACCCTAATGCTGTTATGTATCTTTTAGGTACAGAAATGGATTATAAAAAAGAAAAATTTTCTTCTCAATTCGTGTTTAAAAATCCCAATGAAACTGAAAGATGTGGTTGTGGAGAATCTTTTAAAGTCTAACTTTTTTTAAGTCCATTATTAAAAATGGACTTAAATAATTATTTTTATTGACTGTAGTACATCTCAAACTCAATAGGATGAGGCGTGTGTTCAAATTTATATATCTCTTGAAATTTTAACTCTATATATGCATCAATTTGATCATCTGTAAAAACCCCCCCTTGTGTTAAGAAGGCCCTATCCCGATCAAGATTTTCCATTGCTTCTCTCAAAGAGCCACATACTGTTGGAATTTTTTTAACTTCAGATTCACTTAAAGCATATAAATCTTTATCGAATGATTTACCTGGATCAATTTTATTTTTAATCCCATCTATTCCTGCCATCAACATAGAAGCAAAAGTTAAGTATGGATTACCTGCAGCATCTGGAAATCTTATTTCACATCTAGCTGCTTTTTTGTTCATAACTATTGGTATTCTGCACGAAGCTGATCTGTTTCTAGCCGAGTAAGCTAAAAGCACTGGAGCTTCAAATCCAGGTATAAGTCTTTTATAACTGTTTGTTGTTGAGTTAGCGAAAGCATTAATTGCTTTGGCATGTTTAAGAATTCCACCAATATAGTAAAGCGCCTGTTGAGATAAACCTGCGTATTCATCACCCATAAACATAGGAGTATTACCTTTCCAAATTGATTGATGAACGTGCATACCCGATCCATTATCTCCCTTTACTGGCTTTGGCATAAACGTTGAAGTTTTTCCGAATGAGTGGGAGACCATTTGAACAGCATACTTATAAAGCTGAACATTGTCGGCCATATCTGTTAATTTTCCATAATACATACCAAGCTCGTGTTGACCAGGCGCCACCTCATGGTGATGTTTTTCAACCTTAACACCCATATCTTTCAAAGCTTTTAACATTTCAGCTCTCATGTCTTGAGCACTATCAACTGGTGGGACAGGAAAATACCCACCTTTAACTCCAGGTCGGTGTCCCATATTTCCATTCTCAAATTTTTTTCCAGAATTATAGGGACCCTCAGCACTATTAATTATGAAACTAGTTTCGTTCATTTCATTTTTAAATCTAACATCATCGAATGTAAAAAATTCTGGTTCAGGGCCGAAGTAAGCTTTATCTCCAATGCCTGATTTATTTAAATATGCTTCAGCTTTTTTTGCAGTCCCTCTAGGGTCCCTCTCGTAAGGATCTTTTTTTACCGCATCCAAAACATCACAAAATATATTCAAAGTATTATGTGAGTTAAAAGGATCTATAATTGGCCTGCTTAAATCTGGCTTTAAAATCATGTCTGATTCATTAATTGCTTTCCATCCAGCAATAGATGAACCATCAAAAAACACACCTTTTTCTAACATTTCGTCGTCAACTATTGTTGCATCCATGGTTAGGTGCTGTAGTTTTCCTCTTGGGTCAGTAAACCTCAAGTCTACAAACTCAATTTCTTTATCTTTCATTAATTTGAAAATATCTTTTGCGCTCATGAATAATTCCTTTATAAGTTTTTAAAAAATTGTATTAAACATAACAGAATTCACTATTTCAATAATATAATATAAAGCAATAAGAGTTATGCATATAATACATACGTACAATCTAGAATTGCAATGAAACAAGCAAAAGCCACTGATATTTTTTTATTACTTCTACTGGGAGCTATATGGGGGTCTTCTTTTTTTAATATAAAAATAGCAACATATTCTTATGAACCATACACATTAGCTCTTATTCGGGTAGTTTTGGCGACAGTTCCTATGCTAGCTGTATCATCATTTTATAAAATTAAAATACAAGCTTTCTCAAAATATTGGAAAATTTACGCTTTAGTAGGTCTCTGTAATCTAACCATACCTTTTTCATTAATAGCTATTGGAACAAATAAAATTGATAGCTATTTGGCGGCAATGTTAATGAGCACAACTCCTATAACCGGATCAATCCTGGCTCACTTTTTTATAAAAGATGAAAAAATAACATTTTTAAAATCATTAGGTATTATTTTAGGATTTTCCGGAATTCTACTTCTGTTTTTCGATAAATTAATAATTAATGAGAATAACTATTTATTTGTACTACTAATTATACTTGGTTCAACTTTTTATTCTATTTCAGGTATTCTTATATTAAAAAAATTAAAAAAATCAGGAAACATAAATGTGACCACATCAACTTTAATTTGGTCGGTGATTACTTTGCTGCCTCTTTCTTTTATTCTAGAAGAGCCATTCAAATCAACCCCTACGCTTGAATCTACACTATCATTGATTTATCTTGGAGTAGTAGCAACAGGTTTTGCATGGTGGCTTAGATTTAAAATACTCTCAAAAAATGGAATTGTATTCCAAACTCAAGTTACCTACTTAATACCTATTTTTGGTGTTATTTTTGGAGCATTAATTTTAGATGAACAAATCACTTGGAAAGTTTTAGTATCACTTATAATAATAATGTCAGGCATATATATAGTAAAGAAATACAATAAATAAATGCAACCAGAATTTAACCTAACCTATTTTATTATTTTTTCTTTAATATGTTATTTTACCGCCTTCTTTATTTCAAAATATTCACAAAATTTTTTCTCAGGGTCACTTCTAGATGAAGATTTCTCAAAGCCTCAAGCATTCCACACAGAAGCTACAGCAAGAATAGGAGGGTTTATAATTTTATCTCTATTTATCTCTTTTATTGTATTTTATTTTTTTAAATTTGAAATTTTTTTAAATGATTATTTTACTATAACTTTTTTATTTTTTTTTCTAGGTTTCTTAGATGACATAAAAATTAAAATTAGTCCCAATATACGTTTATTGATAATGTTAGTAGCTTTGCTGACTTGTATTAATTTTTATTCAATTCAAATATTAAAATCTGGAATAGAATTTTTAGATATCTTTTTGGAGAATAGCACGTTCCAAACTTGTTTTGTCTTATTGTGCTTTTTATTTATAATTAATGGAGCTAATTTAGTTGATGGGTTTAACGGTTTGCTAGCTATTCATTTTTTACTCATTACCTCAATTTTTACGATGATTAACCTAACCAATCAAAATCAAAATATTTCAATAATTTTAATTACACAAATGATTATAGTATTTTCATTTTTACTATTCAATTTTCCGAGAGCTAAAATTTTTTTAGGCGACGGCGGTTCTTATTTATTGGGCTCATTAGTAGCTTTGAATTCCATAAAAACTTACGAACTTAATCCACAGCTTTCACCTTTTCTTTTTGCATGTATATTATTTTATCTTTTTTATGAAGTCTTCTTTTCTTTTTTTCGAAAGTCTATAAAAAAAAAGAGTCCATTAAATCCAGACAACTTTCATCTTCACATGCTGTTATATAGTTTTTTAAAGAATTTTAGAAAAATTAAAAATTCAAACTTCATCACTTCTTTGATAATAAACACTACATATTTGATTTTAGTTACTCCAGTAATTTTTTTTCAAGAAAATGGGTTCGTATTAAAATATTATTTTTTATTATTACTTTTTTTTTATTCATTAACTTACTTAATACTCAAAAAAATTAAAAATTAAAAAATGAAAATATTTGATTGCACGACTTATTACAACGAACCAATGATATATAATCTTAGACTTAATATTTTAGATAAAAAAGTCGATGAGTTCGTTGTGTGCGAAGCTTTATACACGCACAAAGGTGAAAAAAAAAAAATTAATTTTGATAAAGATTTATATCCTAAATTTAAAAACAGAATTACTCATTTAATTGTTCATAACGAGCCTGAAAATTTAATAACTTTAGAAAAAAATTCCAGCAAAGAATATTTAACGTTGAATCATTCTTCTTTTAGATTGAACGCAGCAAAGAGAATTGCAAGGCAAAGAAACGAAATTAAAAAATTATTTGATAGCAAGAATGATGACGATTGGATAATTTATAGTGATAGTGATGAAATACCCAATCTAGCTAACGTTGATTTAAATAATGTAAAAAATAAAATTGTTTTATTTAACCAAGATGTTTTTTATTATAAATTTAACCTGCAACTTCCGTCATATGAATGGTTTGGTTCAAAAGCCTGTAGGTATAAAGACCTGACTACTGTTACAGACTTGAGAAACATTAAGACTAAAAAATTTAAATGGTGGAGATTTGATACTTTGTTTAAAAAAGATAAATTTATAAATCTTCATATAGTGCAAGGTGGCGGATGGCATTTTACAGAAGTTAAAACTGCAAAAGAAATTTTAAACAAGCACAAAAATGACGAGCATCATGATGAATTTGACTTAACCGACATAGGCGAAAAGGACATTGAAAACATGATAAAAGAGCAGTATATCCCATATGATCACACTATTGACAAAAAAGACTATGAAAAAAAATGGAATAAGAATAATAGAGTAAAGTTAATAAAAGTAAGTGATGATAAGTTACCAAATTTTTTGTTAAAAAATCGAACTAAATATTCAAAATGGTTAGCTTAGCAATAATTATTTGGGCAAGTGGCGGAATTGGTATACGCGCTAGTCTTAGGAACTAGTACCGCAAGGTTTAAGAGTTCGAGTCTCTTCTTGCCCACCAAGAAAGAAAAATGAAAATAGAAATACAAAGCACAAAAGGTCTAACAACAGTTTTGTCAATAACTGTTGGAAAAAAAACTATTCAAGAAAAGTTAGATAAAAAATTTTCTGAATTACAATCTGAAGTCAGCTTAAAGGGCTTTAGGCCAGGTAAAGTTCCTCCTTCTGTCATTAAAAATCAATTTGGAAAAGCCATATATGGCGAAGTTATTGATAGGCTTTTACAGGAAACTTCAACTAAAGCTTTAGAGGAAAAAAAAATTAAAGCCGCCGGCCAACCAAAAATAGATTTAAAAACCTTTGGAGAAGGCAAAGATCTTAATTACACCCTAGAGGTAGATTCTCTTCCCGTACTAAATCTTGCTAATTTTGAAAAATACAACGCAAGTGAATATATAGTTAAAACTGAAAGTAAGCTAATTGATGAAAAAATTCAAGAAATTGCAAAAAACAACAAAACATTTTCAGACAAAAATGATAAATCAATAAAAGGTAATCTAGTAATATTTGATTACAACGCTACAGTGAACGGTGAAAAGTTTGAAGGTGGTGAGGGAAAAAATACAAGACTAGTTATAGGAGAAGATCTTTTTTTAAAAGGTTTTGACGAAAAGTTAATTGGAGTAAAAAAAAATGATAAAAAAAGTATTGAAGTTTTCCTTCCAGAAAACTACCCTAATAAAAACTTGGCAAATAAAAAAGCTAAATTTGAATGCGTGATAACAAACGTTCAAACAGCAAACGAAACTAAAATTGATGATGTTTTTGCTAAGAATATGGGCGCAAAAGATCTTAACGACCTCAAGTCTTTAATTGAAAAACAAATATCAGCACAATACAAGCAATCATTAGGCTCAATTACTAAAAAAGAAATTTTAGATCAAATAGAAAAACTTCATAAAACTGAACTTCCCAAAAATCTTGTTGAGCAGGAAATGCACACGATGACTCACCAACTTAAAAAAGAAGACGTGGAAAAACATAAGGTTAAAAATTTAAAAATAGCTGAGTCTAGAATTAAATTAGGTTTAATCTTGAATGAGTATGGAGAAAAAAATAATCTAAAAGTATCAGACGAAGATGTCAAAGCTGAAATCCAAAAACAAATAAAAGGAATGCCCGGGCAGGAAAAAATGGTTCTTGACTATTATCAAAAAAATCCTTCTGCAGCTCAAGGTTTAAAAGGGGCTTTATATGAAGATAAAATTTTATCTTTGTTTAAATCTAAAATAAAACTTACCAAAAAAAATATTTCAATTAAAGATGCTGAGAAAATAATTTCTGATTTTAATAAATCTTCGCAAGATTTATTAAACCATAACCAAGACCATTCTCATGATGAAAAAAAAGAAATTAAAGAAAAAAAAGTAAGTAAAACTTCATTAGCAGTAAAAAAAAAAACAAAAAAAGTTAGTAAAAAGTAATCTTACGTTATATAAATCACTTATGAGTCGTATTGAAGAGCAAATGAATAGTCTTATTCCTATGGTTGTTGAACAAACAAGTAAAGGTGAAAGAGCTTATGACATTTATTCAAGACTTTTAAAAGAAAGAATAGTTTTTCTTGTTGGCCCTGTAAATGACAATGTAGCTTCTTTGGTAACTGCGCAGCTGCTATTTCTCGAGTCAGAAGATCCTAAAAAAGAAATTTATTTTTACATTAATTCTCCGGGTGGGTTAGTGACCGCTGGTCTGGGTATTTATGACACAATGCAATATATTAATTCTCCAGTATCTACTTTATGTATAGGTCAGGCATCATCAATGGGTTCTTTTCTTTTAGCAGCAGGTGAAAAAGGTAAGAGGTTTTCATTGCCAAATTCAAGAATTATGGTTCACCAACCATCAGCAGGTTTTCAAGGTCAAGCAACAGACATTCAAATACACGCAAAAGAAATTTTAACTTTGAAGGAAAGACTAAATAAAATATATGCCAAACACACAGGCAAACCAGTAGAAGAAATATCCTCTGCCCTTGAAAGAGACAATTTTATGACCGCAGAAGAAGCTAAAAAGTTTGGTTTAATAGACTCTGTGGTGGAAAAAAGAAAATAATACACAAGATCTAGTGTGTTACACAACTTATACTTGCTATCAAGATTCTCCTAATTTACAAATAACTTATTGATTCGATATGCCTGAAAAAAATAATAAAAATATTCTCTACTGTTCATTCTGCGGCAAAAGCCAGCATGAAGTTAGAAAATTAATCGCAGGTCCAACTGTTTTTATCTGCGATGAATGTGTTGAACTTTGCATGGACATTATTAAAGAAGAGAACAAAAGCTCACTAGTAAAACATCAAGATGGTGTTCCTTCGCCAAAAGAAATTTGTACAGTCTTAGATGACTATGTAATTGGACAACCTTTCGCAAAAGAAGTCTTATCTGTTGCAGTGCATAATCATTATAAGAGACTTAATCATGAAAATAAAAATAATAAAGAAGTTGAGCTTTCAAAATCAAATATCCTTTTAGTTGGCCCAACTGGTTGTGGTAAAACTTTATTAGCTCAAACTTTGGCAAGAATTTTAGATGTACCATTTACGATGGCTGATGCAACAACATTAACAGAAGCTGGATATGTAGGCGAAGATGTTGAAAATATAATTTTAAAACTATTACAATCTGCTGACTACAATGTTGAAAAAGCACAAAGAGGTATAGTCTACATTGATGAAGTAGATAAAATTAGCAGAAAATCTGAAAACCCATCTATTACTAGAGATGTTTCTGGAGAAGGCGTGCAGCAAGCACTTTTAAAAATTATGGAAGGAACAGTTGCTAGTGTCCCCCCGCAAGGTGGGAGAAAACATCCTCAGCAAGAATTCTTACAAGTTGACACAACAAACATACTATTCATTTGTGGAGGAGCTTTTGCAGGATTAGATAAAATAATTGGAATGAGAGGAAAAGGAACATCAATAGGTTTTGGGGCAGAAGTCAGCAGCAAGGAAGAAAAAAAATTATCCGAGACGTTGAAAAATCTTGAACCTGAAGATCTAATAAAATATGGTCTAATACCAGAATTTATAGGGAGAATGCCAATTATAGCAACTTTAAATGACCTAGATGAAAAATCTTTAATAAAAATTTTAAAAGAGCCAAAAAATTCTTTAACAAAACAATATCAAAAATTATTTGAATTTGAAAACGTCGAATTGGATTTTAAAGAGGATGCTTTAAATGAAATAGCAAAAAAAGCAATAAGTAAAAAAACTGGCGCCAGAGGATTAAGATCAATACTTGAAAGTATATTGCTAAAAACCATGTTTGAGCTCCCAGAACTTGAAAATGTCCTTAAAGTTACGGTTGATAAATCATCCGTAAAAGGAGACACTGATCCTATTGTCACATATGGCAAAAAACAATCAACATCTGTAGCTTAATTCAAAATTACATCCTTGATATTACAATATTAAGTACCATATAAATATCACATGGGAAAAATAAATTATAAACCGTTATTACCTTTAAGAGATATAGTTGTGTTCCCTTCAATGGTGGTTCCACTTTTTGTTGGAAGAGAGAAATCTATTAAAGCTCTTCAAGAAGCTATGAAGGCAGATAAGTCGATAGTATTAGTTTCACAAAAGAATTCTGAAATAGACGAACCAGAAAAAAAAGACATATATGGCTATGGTTGTTTAAGCAAAGTTTTACAATTACTCAAACTACCAGATGGAACTGTTAAAGTTTTAGTTGAAGGAGAAAAAAGAGTTAAAATTCTTGAAATAAAAAAAGAAGACTTAAACTTTCTTAGTTGTAGTGTGGATATCATAGAAGACGTAAATAAAAATAAAGATTTAGATTTATACGCTTCAAGTTTAATTAAAAAATTTGAAAGATTATTAATACTTAATAAAAAAGATCTAGCAGACTCAATCAATAGTGTTAAGAAACTTAAAGATCCAGGTCAAGTAGCTGACAATATAGCGTCAAATTTAAACTTACAAATTTTTGAAAAACAAGAACTTTTAGAAGTTTTTGATGTACGAAAAAGATTAGAAAAAATTAATATATTAGTCGAAAAAGAGACAAGCGTTATATCGGTTGAAAAAAAAATTAGAGGCAGAGTCAAAAATCAAATGGAAAAAACTCAGAGAGAGTATTATTTAAACGAACAACTTAAAGCTATTCAAAAAGAACTTGGTGAAATAGACGAAGGTAAAGACGAAATTGCAGGTATACATAAAGCAATTTTAAAAGCCAAAATGCCAAAATTAGCTTTAGAAAAAAGCATGGCCGAATTAAAAAAATTGAAATCAATGAGTCCCATGTCTGCTGAAGCAACAGTTGTCAGAAATTACTTGGATTGGATGACAGAACTGCCATGGACGAATAAAAGTAAAATAAATAATGATCTTAAAAGCGCACAAAAAACTTTAGACGAAGATCACTTCGGTTTAGAAAAAGTAAAAGAAAGAATTATTGAATTTTTAGCTGTTCAAAAAAGAATACAAAAACTAAAAGGTCCAATACTATGCTTAGTTGGCCCCCCTGGTGTAGGCAAGACATCATTAGGAAAATCCATAGCAAAAGCAACTGGTAGAAAATTTATTCGAATTTCCTTAGGTGGCATAAGAGATGAAGCAGAAATTAGGGGTCATAGAAGAACTTACATTGGTTCGTTGCCAGGAAAAATAATTCAAATGATGAAAAAAGCTGGAACAAAAAATCCTTTATTTTTATTAGACGAAATAGACAAAGTTGGAAACGATTACAGAGGTGATCCATCTTCAGCTTTACTAGAAGCCCTAGACCCAGAACAAAATAAAGAATTTAATGACCATTATTTAGAAGTTGATTATGACTTATCCGACGTGATGTTTGTTACAACAGCTAATACTTTAAATATATTACCTCCACTTTTAGATAGAATGGAAGTCATTCGAATACCAGGTTACACTGAAGATGAAAAAGTAAACATCTCACAAAAATATTTAATACCCAAACAAAGTGAAAATAATGGATTAAAACAAGGTGAGTGGAAAATTAATGAGTCCGTAAATAGAAAAATAATAAGAAACTATACTAGAGAGTCTGGTGTTAGAAATTTAGAAAGAGAAATTTCAAAAATTGCAAGAAAAACTGTTAAAAAAATTGATGGTGATGAAAAAATTAACAACCCAATTCAAGACTCAGATTTATCAAATTATTTAGGAATAGAAAAATTTAACTACGGAGAAATGGAAGGGCAAAATAGAATTGGTGTAGTAACAGGATTAGCCTGGACCGAAGTAGGAGGAGAAATATTAAAAATTGAAACTGTTGTAATGCCAGGTAAAGGAAAAATGGAAATTACTGGACAGTTGGGAAGTGTAATGCAAGAATCTATTAAAGCAGCAAAATCATACATTAGGTCTAAGTCCTTAGAATACGGTATTATACCACCAATTTTTGAAAAAAAAGATTTCCACGTTCATGTACCTGAGGGTGCAACACCTAAAGATGGTCCATCGGCGGGAGTAGGCATGGTAACATCTATCGTATCCGCTATTACTGAAATACCGGTAGATAAAAATATTGCAATGACTGGTGAAATCACTCTTAGAGGTATTGTACTTCCAATTGGTGGGCTAAAAGAAAAATTGCTTGCAGCACACAGAGCAGGCATAAAAAAAGTTTTAATACCTTTTGAAAATAAAAAAGACTTACTTGAAATCCCAGAAGTAATTAAGAAAAATATTGAAATAATTCCAGTCAAAAATGTAGATGAAGTTTTAAAATATGCTCTTACAAAAGAATTAAAAAAAGTTGAGTGGGCTGATATTGAGAAAGTCTCAAAGAAAACAAATGATACCGTTGCAGGCAGTACGCATTAGTAAAAATTTTAACTTTTTAATTAATAAATTCTAATATTAACACTTTTATTAAATCTATAATTTCGTACAAATATTCAATATATATTTCTGTTGCTGGATAATTTTGTACAATAATATCTTTATTTAAATTTAAAATCCCAAATATCGTGAATAAAAAAATAATCAGAATTAATATATAGCTATAAAAACCTAAGCCGTTTTTTTTTTTATTCTTATTAAAATTTCTATTTTGTGAAGAATCTTTAGAATCATTAATAACTAAACCATGTTTCTTTTTTAAATATTCTTCAGTGTACAAACCTCTTTTTTTCTTACTTTTTTTTTTCACCTTTACTTCTTTTTTTTCGTAGATTTTCTCTTTAACTGGAAATTGTTTCCATTGACTACCACAAGCGCTGCACTGAACTAATCTTCCAGATTCTTTTATAGCACTATCCGGAACAACAAATTTTTTTTGACAAGAATTACAATTAATCAACATGTAATTATAATAAATAAAGTTTGATCAAATAGCAAATATGCTTTTTTTAGTTAATAGTTGGGCAGAGAGTGTCAAAGGTAATAAGAAAGATAGGTTCAAGTATCTCCTAATTAATAGACCGTGAGTAGTAGTTTTGTTCTGGAACATGAAATATTGGCATCAAAGGATACAATAAAAGAGGGATAGCCTTTGTTTTACTTATGTCTCTCCATTAATTCAAACAACATATATTCTTTCTTGTCAGCCGTGTTTTATGCTGATAAATAAACATCTGTTTAAGTAGGGCGGTTAGCTCAGTTGGTAGAGCATCTCGTTTACACCGAGAGGGTCATAGGTTCGAGTCCTTTACCGCCCACCAATAAAAATGGGGGTGTAGCTCAGTTGGTTAGAGCGCCTGCCTGTCACGCAGGAGGTCGTGGGTTCGAGCCCCATCACTCCCGCCATTTTTATTGGTGTTGCCATGAGTTTTAACGCAATGTGGCTAAGTTACCTGATGATAAACTAGTTAAAATTTACTATATAAGATAAAAAAGAAAACGAGCAATAATGGGTAATTATGATTTATAATTTTTTATCAGACTATTTTTCAATAATTTTATTCTTATTAATTGCAATTATACTTAGTTTTGGTTTCGTAATTGCAAACTTCCTAGCTGCGCCTAGCAATCCAGATCCAGAAAAATTATCAGCTTACGAATGTGGCTTTGAGGCATTTGACGATTCTAGAATGGAGTTTGATGTACGTTTTTACCTTGTTGCAATTTTATTTATTATTTTTGATTTAGAAATTGCATTTCTATTTCCCTGGGCTATCTCACTAGGAAATATTGGAGCTCTTGGATTCTGGTCAATGATGATATTTTTGTCTGTCCTAACCATAGGGTTCATATACGAATGGAAAAAAGGAGCTTTAGAATGGGAATAAAATTAGAACCATTTGCCGAAAAAGAAAAAAAAATTCCTGAAGAATTTAAGCAACTAGCAAAAGATTTTAGCGATAAAGGATTTATAACTACATCAACGGACAATCTAATCAACTGGGCGAGAACAGGCTCTCTTCATTGGATGACTTTTGGTTTAGCATGTTGTGCTGTTGAAATGATGCAAACTTCAATGCCAAGATATGATCTTGAAAGATTTGGAGCGGCTCCGCGAGCTTCACCAAGACAATCAGATGTCATGATCGTTGCTGGAACTTTAACAAACAAAATGGCGCCAGCACTTAGAAAGGTTTACGATCAAATGCCAGAACCTAGATACGTTATATCTATGGGCAGCTGCGCAAATGGAGGTGGTTATTATCACTACTCTTACTCTGTCGTAAGAGGTTGCGATAAAATTGTGCCTGTAGATATCTATGTACCTGGATGTCCTCCTTCTGCTGAGGCATTATTGTATGGAATTTTACAATTACAAAAAAAAATAAGAAGAGAAGGATCAATAAAAAGATAAATTTTTATGAATTTAACACTTAAAGAACTTGAAAAATTAGTTAATTCCGAACTAACTAGTAAAATTAAAAAAACTACTATTGCGTTCAACGAATTATTGATCGACACAAATGAAGAGGAAATAATTAATGTAATTTTTTTTTTAAAATCTAGTGATAAGCTTAAATTTAGACAATTAATTGACATAGCTGGAGTTGACCACCCACAAGAAGAGAAGAGATTTAGTCTTGTTTATCTTTTGCTGTCACATGAAAAAAATATTAGAATTAAAATATCTATAAATTTTGAAATTGGAAAAAAAATTCCTACACTTACAAAAATTTATCCTTCAGCTAATTGGATGGAAAGGGAAGCCTTTGACATGTATGGTATAGAATTTACAGATCATCCAGATCTAAGAAGAATATTGACAGATTATAATTTTGAGGGATACCCCTTAAGAAAAGATTTTCCATTGACAGGATTCAACGAAGTTAGGTACAGCGAAAAAGAAAAAAAGGTTATCTATGAGCCCGTTAAGCTTGAGCAAAATTATAGAGATTTTGATTTTGAAAGTCCTTGGGAAGGAACAAAGTATATAAAGGAAATAAAAGAAATAAATAATAATGATAAAAAAAAATAAATCCTTAACCTTAAATTTTGGACCGCAACACCCTGCAGCACACGGTGTTTTAAGACTTATACTCGAACTAGACGGAGAAGTTGTGGAAAAAGCTGATCCACATATTGGCCTGCTTCACCGTGGGACCGAAAAACTAATAGAACAAAAAACTTACATGCAGGCCTTACCTTATTTCGACCGCCTTGATTATGTAGCACCAATGAACCAAGAACATGCTTTTACTTTAGCAACTGAAAAATTATTAAATGTTAAAGTTCCCATCAGAGCTCAATATATTAGAGTAATTTTTTGTGAAATAGGACGGATCTTAAGTCATATTCTTAATGTCACTACTCAAGCATTAGATGTTGGAGCACTAACTCCTTCACTATGGGGGTTTGAAGAAAGAGAGACCTTAATGACGTTCTATGAAAGGGCATCTGGGTCCAGACTTCACGCCAATTATTTTAGAACTGGTGGTGTTCACCAAGATATCCCACAAAAATTAGTAGATGATATCGGTAAATTTTGTAAAACTTTCCCAAAAATAATTAGCGATCTAGAAAGCTTGCTAACAGACAATAGAATATTTAAACAAAGAAATGTTGAAATAGGAATTGTGAGCAAACAAGAAGCCTTGGACCACAGTTTTTCTGGAGTTATGTTAAGAGGGTCTGGCATTGCGTGGGATTTAAGAAAATCTCAGCCATATGAGTGTTACGAAAGTTTAAATTTCAAAATACCTATTGGAAAAAATGGAGATTGTTTTGATAGATACTTGTGCAGAATAGAGGAAATGAGAGAGAGTGTAAAAATCATAGAACAATGCATAAGCCAAATGCCAAAAGGAGCAATTAAATCTATAGATGGAAAAATTTCACCACCAAGCAGAAAAGATTTGAAAGATTCAATGGAGGCACTAATTCATCATTTTAAATTATTCACAGAAGGATTTAGAGTTCCTGCTGGAAATGTTTACACCGCAGTTGAAGCTCCAAAAGGTGAGTTTGGTGTTTATTTAATATCAGACGGAAGTAATAAACCTTATCGTTGTAAAATAAGAGCGCCTGGTTTTTCTCATTTGCAAGCAATGAATTATTTGATTAAGGGTCATATGTTAGCTGATGTTCCGGCTGTACTAGGTTCGTTAGATATAGTATTTGGTGAGGTTGATAGGTGAGTTTAAAAAAAATACACGACCAACAGCCAGGATCTTTTGAGTTTACAAAAGAAAACAAAGATAAAGCTGAAGATATATTAAAAAAATATCCTGAAAATAGGAAAAAAAGTGCTGTTATGCCATTTTTGTATTTAGCTCAAAGACAAAATAAAAATTGGATACCATTAACGGCGATGAAATATATAGCTAAATACTTAGAGATGCCTTACATCAAAGTTTATGAAGTCGCTACCTTCTATACAATGTACAACTTAGCGCCAGTCGGTAAATACTTCGTACAAGTTTGCACTACAAGCCCTTGCCTTATAAGAGGTGCTGATAAAGTCGTAAAAATTTGTAAAGAAAAAATATCTAAAGATGAAAATACTTTATCAGAAAATAAACTATGTTCGTGGCTTGAAGTTGAGTGTTTAGGTGCTTGTGTAAACGCCCCTATGATGCAAATTAACAATGACTATTATGAGGATCTTGATGAAAAAAATACAATTGAAATTTTAGATTCATTACTTGCGGACAAGCCTGTTAAACCAAAGTCTTTTAGAAACAGAACTAGTTCAGCTCCTGAAATAGATAGACCAATTTTGAATGGTGGTAAAAATGCTTAAAGAAGAGAATAAAATTTTTAAAAACCTTTACAACTCTCTTGGTTGGGAAATCGACAAAGCTGTTAAGCGAGAGGACTGGAGCAATACTAAAGAAATTATTTCAAAAGGTCGTGAGTGGATCATAAATGAGGTAAAAACTTCAGAACTAAGAGGAAGAGGAGGCGCTGGCTTTTCAACTGGGCTTAAATGGTCTTTTGCACCAAAAGAAGTTGGATCTAGACCTCACTATTTAGTTATTAATGCAGATGAGTCAGAACCTGGAACATGTAAAGACAGAGACATAATTAGATTTGAACCTCAGAAATTAATCGAAGGGTGCCTGATAGCAGGCTATGCTGTTAACGCTCATGTATGTTATATTTACATTAGAGGTGAGTATTTTAACGAAGGTAACAGATTGCAAGAGGCAATTGATCAAGCTTATAAAAAAAATTTCTTAGGAAAAAATGCTTGTGGATCTGGATGGAATTTTGACATCCACATTCACTTTGGAGCCGGGGCCTACATATGCGGAGAAGAAACAGCTTTATTAGAAAGTTTAGAAGGAAACAAAGGTCAACCAAGACTTAAACCCCCATTTCCAGCTCTTGTTGGTCTATACGGTTGTCCTACAATAGTTAATAACGTTGAAACAATAGCGGTTGTGCCAACAATATTAAGAAAGAGCGGTAAGTGGTTTGCTTCTCTTGGAAAGCCAAAAAACACAGGCACAAAAATTTTTTGCATCTCAGGAAATGTTAACCTTCCCTGTAACGTTGAAGAAGAAATGGGAGTGCCTTTAAAATATTTAATAGAAAAATACGCAGGTGGTGTAGTAGGTGGCTGGGACAACTTACAAGCAGTAATACCTGGCGGGTCATCAATGCCCCTATTACCAAAAAAAACTTGTGACACTATCTCTATGGATTTTGATTCACTAATAGCAAATAAAAGTGGATTAGGAACTGCAGGAATAGTTGTTATCAACAAGGATCAAAATATTATTAAGTTTATGGCAAGAATAGCTAGATTCTACAAACATGAAAGTTGTGGTCAATGCACTCCTTGTAGAGAAGGAACAGGCTGGATGTGGAGAATATTAGAAAGAGCTGGAAGAGGTAAAGCAACATATGCTGACATAAACTTATTAGACGATGTAACTAAACAAATTGAAGGTCACACTATTTGTGCTTTTGGAGAAGGATCATCTTGGCCTGTGCAAGGATTGTTGAGACATTTTAGAAAAGAAATAGAAAAAAAATGTATTGGTGAGCCAGTTTTTAAAAAAAGAAATAAAAACCCCTATTTAGTAGATCAACATCTTTTAGAAAGTGAAAATGCCTAAAATAAATATTAACGGAAAAGAAATTGAATTTGAAAAAGGAATGACAGTTTTACAGGCATGTGAACTTGCCGATGTAGAAATTCCAAGATTTTGTTACCACGAAAAACTGTCGATTGCAGGTAACTGTAGAATGTGTTTGGTCGAAATGGAAAGATCATCTAAGCCAATAGCTTCATGCGCAATGCCAGCAGCTGAAGGCATGAACATTAAAACAAATACAGATTTTGTGAAAAAAGCTCGTAAGGGAATGATGGAATTTTTATTAGCAAACCATCCACTTGATTGTCCAGTTTGCGATCAAGGTGGTGAATGTGATTTACAAGACCAGTCTTTATTTTATGGATTTGATAAATCAAGATTTTCTGAAAACAAAAGAAATGTAAAAGATAAGTACATGGGTCCTTTGATTAAAACTCAAATGACAAGATGTATACACTGTACGAGATGTGTTCGATTTGCAGAAGAAGTTGCTGGTGTTCCTGAAATAGGAGCAATTGGCAGGGGAGAAGACATGGAAATTACAACATACCTAGAACAATCAATGACTTCAGAATTATCCGCAAACGTTATTGACTTATGCCCTGTTGGCGCCCTTACCTCTAAACCCTATGCTTTTGAAGCAAGACCATGGGAGTTAAAAAAAACAGAAAGTATAGACGTAATGGATGCTGTTGGATCAAATATCCGAGTAGACACTTATGGATGGGAAGTTAAGAGAATTTTACCAAGATTGAACAATGAAATTAATGAAGAATGGATTTCGGACAAAACAAGATACGCATGTGACGGGCTATTAAAACAGCGATTAGATGTACCCTATATAAGAAAAAACAACAGACTAGTCAAATCTACTTGGGACAATGCAATCGAACTAATATCAAATAAAATAAAATCTATTAAACCAGAACAAATAGCAGGTCACGTAGGTGACATGACTTCTATTGAAACAATTTTTTCGTTTAAAAATTTTTTAAAAAAAATTGGTTCTGGTAATTATGATTTTAGAGAAAAAAAAATATACATAGATCCAACAGATAAAACGAACTACATATTCAATTCATCTATTCAGGGTATTGAGGAAAGTGATATTATAATACTGATTGGCACCAACCCAAGACACGAAGCAACAATAGTAAACGCAAGAATAAGAAAAACTTTTGTAAAAAATAAAACGCCAATTTATTCTGTTGGTAATACAAGTGATTTAACTTATGACCATACTTCACTAGGTGACGACGTTAATGATATAAAAAATATTTTTGATGAAAAAAGTGAGATAAATAAAAAATTAAAAAAGGCTAAAAAGCCAATTTTTATTATCGGTGAATCAGTTTTAGAGCTTAAAAACTCAAAATATATCTTAGAAAAAACGAAAAACTTTTTAATAGAAAATAATTTTATTAACGAGAATTGGAACGCTTTAAACATACTAACGCAGAATGCTTCTACAGTAGGTGCGATAGATTTAGGTTTTTACAATATAGATAAAAATAATAATTTTATATTTTTTGATAAACTTAAAAATAAAGAATTTAAATTATTGTATTTAGTTGGTTCAGATAATCTTGAAATAAAAAAAAATGAAGAGTTTATTATATATCAAGGATCCCATGGAGATAAAAATGCATCTATAGCTGATGTCATTTTACCAAGCCCTACTTATACAGAACAAAACGGATTATTTGAAAATCTTGAAGGAAGAATTCAAGAGTGTAGAAAAGCTTCGTACCCAACAAATGAAGCTTTAGAAGATTGGAAAATTTTTAACTTAATTAATTACAGTCTTAATAAGTCAGATTTATTTTCAGATTTTTCATCTATTAGAGAACTAGCCCTTCAAGAAATCCCAGATTTTTCAGAAATTGATTTACTTCCAAAAAAAAAAAAACCAGTGAAGACAAATATATTATTAGAAGCATTTAGTGAAAAAATAAACATCAAAAATATCGATTACTATTATAGTAACTCAATAGCAAGAGCATCGAAGACTATGAGTGATTGTAGAAACATTTCTAATGATAATAAAAAAAATGGAATTAATAAATAGATGGAATATTTAGATATATTATTAAATGAATCATATAAGATTGCATTTATTCTAATTCCGGTTCTCGTTTCCGTAGCTTTAGCAGTCTGGTTAGATAGAAGAATATGGGGTGCAGTTCAAAAAAGAAAAGGGCCAAATGTAGTAGGGCCCTTTGGATTATTACAAACCGTAGCCGATGCATTAAAGTATATTTTCAAAGAAATTATTATTCCAGCAAGTTCGAATAAAGTTATATTCGTATTAGCACCTGTAGTTACGATGACATTAGCCTTAGTAGCATGGGCAGTTATTCCCTTTGATAATGAATTGGTATTAGCCGATGTAAATGTCGGCATACTTTACCTCTTCGCAGTTTCTTCTTTAGGAGTTTATGGAATTATAATGGGTGGCTGGGCATCGAATTCAAAATATCCTTTTCTTGGTGCAATTAGATCTGCAGCACAAATGGTATCGTATGAAGTTTCAATAGGAATAATTATAATTAATGTTCTTCTATGCGTCGGCTCATTAAATCTAATAGATATTGTTAAAGCTCAAGAAAGTTTATGGTTTGTAGTTCCTTTATTTCCAATGTTTGTAGTTTTTTTTATTTCTGCCTTAGCAGAGACAAATAGACCTCCATTTGACCTACCAGAAGCTGAAGCAGAATTAGTTTCTGGCTACCAAACCGAATATTCTGGAATGATGTACGCCATGTTCTGGTTAGGCGAATACGCAAATATTTTACTTATGTGTGCAATGGGAACTATATTGTTTTTAGGCGGATGGCTGCCTCCGTTTGACGTTTTCCCTTTTAATTCAGTACCGGGACCCCTGTGGATGATTTTAAAAATATTATTCTTATTCTTTTTATTTGCTTTAGTTAAAGCAATTGTTCCAAGATATCGTTATGATCAGCTAATGAGACTCGGATGGAAAATATTGTTACCATTCTCTTTATTTTATGTTGTATTAACAGCTAGCTTTCTTTTTTATTTTGACAAACTTCCAGTAAGGACATTTTAAATGAAAATAAGTAGATTTTTAAAAACAATTTTTTTATTAGAGTTTGTTTCAGGTCTTTTGATAGCAACTAGAGAAATATTTAGACCAAAAAAAACAATTAATTACCCTTATGAAAAGGGTGCGTTGAGCCCAAGATTCAGAGGTGAGCATGCATTAAGAAGATATCCAAGCGGAGAAGAGCGTTGTATAGCCTGCAAGCTTTGCGAGGCAGTTTGTCCAGCTCAAGCTATCACAATAGAATCCACAGAAAGAGACGACGGAAGCAGAAAAACAACACGATATGATATCGACATGCTCAAATGTATTTACTGTGGTCTTTGTCAAGAATCTTGCCCTGTTGAAGCAATAGTTCAAGGACCAAATTTTGAATTTTCCACAGAAACTCGAGAAGAACTTTATTATAATAAAGAAAAATTAATGGAAAATGGAGATAGATGGGAAGATGTCCTAGCTAAAAATATTAGATTAGACAAACCATACAGATAAAATGTTAGCGCATACTATTTTCTTTTATTTTTTTTCCATCATTACTGTCGGATCAGCATTAATGGTTATTGCCAGCAAAAATACTGTTCATGCAGTTTTTTTTCTTATCTTAGATTTTATTTCAGTTGGCTGTCTTTTTGTTATGATCGGTGCAGAGTTTTTGGGAATGATTATGCTTATTGTTTACGTTGGAGCAGTGGCTGTATTATTTTTATTTGTTGTCATGATGTTAAATGTAGCTGAACAAAAACAGTCATGGTTTAGAGGAATAAAATCAACACACATACCCGTAGGCCTGATTGTAAGTATAATTATTCTTCTAGAAATATTAGTGGTTGTTGGAGGATGGAGATACAAAGCAAATTTTATTAGGACAGATTCTATAGTTGTAGATTCAAATTTTTCTAATACCCATCAACTTGGAAGCGTTCTCTACACAGATTATATATATTTATTTCAAATAGCAGGAATAATTTTATTATTATCAATGATCGGAGCTATTGTTTTAACTTATAGAAAAAGAGAGGGTGTTAAAAAACAAAGTTATATAAATCAAATTTCTAGAGAAAGTAAAACATCGGTAGATATTGTTGAAGTAGGTTTTAACACTGGAGTAAAGATTGATGATTAGTATTGAATTAGGTCATTATTTAACACTTGGGGGAGTAATTTTTTTACTCGGTGTGGTTGGAATTTTTTTAAACAGGAAGAATGTAATTGTAATTTTAATGTCTGTTGAATTAATTTTATTATCAGTAAATATTAACCTTGTAGCTTTTTCAGTATATTCAAACGAAATAGTTGGTCAAATTTTTACTTTCTTTATACTAACTGTTGCAGCAGCAGAAGCAGCAATAGGTTTAGCAATTATTGTATCTTACTACAGAAACAAAGGCTCAATTAGAATTGAAGATATCAATGAGATGAAAGGTTAAATGTCTTATTTAATTGTTTTTTTACCTTTGATAGGCGCTATCATTGGCTATAGCTTAAAATCTTTCGGAGATAAATATACCGAAGTTACAACGACATTATTTTTATTTTTATCTGCGATTTTTTCTATAATAATTTTTTATAACGGCATTGTTGATGGAGAGTATGCGAATTCTACAATAATAGAATGGATTAGCTCAGGAAATCTCAAGGTTAATTGGTCTATTAATATAGACCCACTAAGTTCTGTAATGCTAGTTGTTGTAACTTTAGTCTCATCATTGGTACATTTATATTCAATTGGCTATATGAGTCACGATCCAAGTAAACCAAGGTTTATGGCTTACCTTTCCCTTTTTACTTTTGCTATGCTGATGTTGGTTGTGTCTGATAATTTTTTACAATTATTTTTTGGTTGGGAAGGTGTTGGACTTTGTTCTTATCTTCTAATTGGCTTTTGGTATAAAAAAAATTCTGCCAATAACGCAGCTATAAAAGCTTTTTTAGTAAATCGTGTGGGAGATTTTGGACTGGCTATAGGAATATTTTTGATATTTAATTATTTTGGTACAATAAATTATGATGAGGTTTTCGCCAAAGTTGCTGAACAGTCATCTAAAGAAATTAATTTTCTTGGGATGAGTGTAAACTTAATCACACTAATATCCTTAAGTTTATTTATTGGGGCAATGGGCAAATCGGCTCAATTTTTATTTCACACATGGTTGCCAGATGCAATGGAAGGACCAACACCAGTTTCCGCATTAATTCATGCAGCAACAATGGTTACAGCCGGCGTCTTTTTAGTTGTAAGATGTTCTCCTATTTTTGAATATTCTCAAGTTGCTTTAAATTTTATTGCAGTTATTGGGATGATAACAGCAGTATTTGCCGCCTCTGTTGCCCTAGTACA
>Ga0307986_10000129_pt1 | contig 52792 bp, 62 predicted proteins | sample EllFjometageno82_FD_203170 | JGI IMG/M metagenome (GOLD analysis project Ga0307986, IMG submission 203170) | Marine microbial communities from Ellis Fjord, Antarctic Ocean - #82 | ecosystem: Environmental > Aquatic > Marine > Unclassified | place: Southern Ocean | collected 2014-10-09 | reverse complement strand
AGTATTGCAAATACTGACGCGAAGGTAAACTTGAACCCTCCAGCCTTGATCTCACGATCCGCAAGGCCATCAATATTGTCCGCAACCTTGGTTAAGTCTGTCAATTTTCAAACTCCAGTTCGCCGTCACTATTCTCACCTGTTTCCTGCAATCTTTTTAATTGTTCCAGTTCGGCTCGAAGCATTTCAATTTCAAGCCGCCTGTGTTTTATTTCAAGTTGGAAAAGAGTATCACAGTTCACCCTGCTCTTAGGTTTATCCAACGGAATAACGACACGCGCATACAGCCCAACGTCTTTCCCCTGCCCTACTCCATTGCCGATATCTGTTATAACCCCAGTGACGCCCCACTCAAGGGTTGTGCCACCGCCGACAGCGTTACTGCAATCCAAATCTCCTGCCCGAAACCTGTCAGATTGATAGTTCATTGGGGCGCTGGGCAACTGCAATGCAAGAGAATTACTCTCTGACCTCGCCTCAAGTACGCCAAAAAAGATACAAAATGACACAATCCAGAAGGTTGCATACCACTTCACGGCTTTGCTCCATCAACCCTCGAACATATCCTAGACGAGATTACAGTTTTAACGCCAGACTCTTTTAGCATTTTAGAAGTTGTGCATAAATACACAGCACGAGCTACGTCAGCCTTTCTTATGTAGACCGAAAAATCCTGCCGCTTTTCATGTTTTACTTTCATAATCCTGTATTTTGAAGCAAAAGGTACGTTGACCCAATCAATATCAAAGACGGCTATTTGATAATACTGAACATCATCTCTGTAGTTGAACAAAGACATGTCCGCCTTCATCACATCTTTAACATATGAAGGTTTGAGATCAGGATAGGCAGGCGTCATTTCATGTGCCGCCAAAGCGGAAGACAGACCAAACAGCGTTAAGATTATTTTAATTAGCAATGCACTCTGCCTGAACTATGGCGGTATAACTTCCACCGGGAAACGCTTTGCTCACACCGTAAGTAGCGGTAGACGCGGTCTTAAACCAAGTGCTTCCAGCAATCGTCAAATTAAAATTAGTCGTAGAGCCATACACAACTTTTGCGGCGTCATATGCTGCCATACCAGCCACTGAAGTTTGAGCCACTGAGCTTGCCCCGGTCCAAGAAACTGTATCACTCAGACTTGGTGAGGATGAAAACGCTGATGGATGAGTAATTTTAGCAGTGTAATAATTTGCTACAGCTACATCGTAGCGAACAATCGGGACTACTCCACCGTCAGCAGGTAGAGTGCTGAGTTTTGTAGCTGTCGGGTTTCCGTAAACGCCGCTAGTGTCTGTCTGGATTATGCACTTGGCCGCCACGTTTCCAACGATATTAACATCCGCAAGCGCAGGCAGAGCGCAAACAGAGAAAACTAAAACAGAATACTTCATATCAAACCTCATTCACCATATTGCATCTGCACCATTTCTTCGTGCAGTAGCTGTTGCGCCAGATTATTTCTCAATCCCCGTGCGTTGTCTGGCAGAGTCGCATCGGCTAGGGCGTACCCTTCTGTGTATGTACCACCGTTTATACTGGAATTATAGTAGGTAGCCAAACTAGTGTTTAGATTAATTGCGTCTATTATAGCAGATTGCCCCTCAACTCGAAGCATTGTTAACGCATTAGCCGAAGCGGTAAGCCCCATCTCCAGCCTTGTTTCTTGCTCTTCCTCTTCGTCGTCAACGATACGGTTGCCGTCCTGATCGTATTTAAAATTGGTGTTGCTGTCTAAAGTTACAAGGACAACATCGTCTTCAAGCGCGTCATAAACTTCGACTTTAACTACGGCTGGCGCGGGCTTAACGTAACCAACGCAGTTAGAGTTTAATTGTGGATCGTAACATGCGTCAACTCTATAGCTGTAAACCACAACCGCATCCTGAACGCTGCCCGTACCTTCAACAGAGATGGAGCCATTACCCCAATTCGCGCTGGGAATGTTTCCCAAGGCAAATGATTTTGTAATTCTGTTTCCGGGGACGCCGCTCCAATCATCTGTCTCTCTAAAAATGTACCCCCCGCCTTGGGCCTTTAGATTGCTGACGTGGACTTTCATGGCGTCTTCAGTATTTTTTACTGTGCGGTATCGGTAGATTAATCCGTTAATGTCTAATCCCGGTATATCAGGTAAGATAGCACCCATTGACCAGTTTAGCGCCCCGTGGGCCGCGTTTCCCGTGGCGCTGTACGTGAACGGCTCAGAGGAGGAGGAGGAGGCCAAGAGCGCCAAGGACAGCACCCACACCGAACTTTGTGTCTTTATCCACATTTTTTATCATACCTTTTATAGCGCCCTCACCATCATCCGCATATGTTTCGGGTTCGATAAGCTCTTGTTCCTCCCAAGCCATCGTCGCAGCATCGCCTATCAATCCGTTGATTGGGCAGGGAGTTCCAGCATTTTTCATCGCAAGTTTTACGTTTGAATCTTGGCACATTACAGACACAGCCGCCACTTTCATGCCCATATCGTACATGGTTTTAGCATTCTTTAACCGCAAACAGTTCTCTTCCGTGTAGACCTTGCCTACGGATATTCCAAGAATTTGGGTTTGGACTGCACCAGATACGCCAATCGTGCAAAGGTCGCCCGTCCCAGTGCTGATCTGTGGAGAGATTGCAGAGGGCGGGGGGCTGCGAACCGTGGTGTCCATAGTACCAGAGGAGGTGACATTGCTGTCACTATACACTGTGTCCGCAGCCTGTGCTGTGGTTAAACTTCCTACCAAGAGAAGTACTATAGCGGCAATTATTCGTGTCACTTTTAATTCCTTGAACTATGATTTAATGTTACTACGTTTAACGCTTCTTTTATTGCAGTAACATTAGCATCAATACGTGCTATCATTATATCATTCTCATGTATTTCATCAGCTAGTCTAGACGAATCTAAACGCATCTCTGATATGTCCATACGATTGTACCTAATGTCTAACACCATTGCTGACACAGCCCACACTACAGCGGCTCCTTGTAATAATAAAGCACCTGCTATTGTTACGACTGTCCAGTTAATGTTCATGGCTTAGTCGGCCATGTAATGCTGTTAGGAAACCCAGCCTGTGCAGGTACATTACGTAAGGCAAGTCTATACGCAGTTTGTGCATCTGTTATTGATCTGTCTCCTAAAGCCCACCAATCAGTAGCTGCAATTAAGGCATCTCGTTCTTTACGAACAGCAGCAGATGCACGAGCTACTGCTGTGTCAGTATGTGTTTGATCTAAGGCGTCAAAGTAAGTTTCGTCTTCAGCACTGCACTGTACCCTCACACCATCTACCATATTAAATCTGGGCATAATGCACTTCCTTTATTTTATTATTTTTAAGCATTGGCTATGCCAAACATTACAATTTCACCTGACCCTATATTGCCAGCGCTCATAATAAACCTGACAGCGTTATTATCTTCAGCAGATGCTCTAGATGACGCACAGCTGACGTCTGTTGATGCAACTCTATGAGTGGAGGCACTATGAATAGCCATACAATTGCTTAAACCTCTTGTCTGCTTGCCAGAGGTTTCAGGCTCAAATAAAGAGAAATCCCCAAACACTCCGTCTTGGCCAGATGAGCTACCTATTGCGGTGTCTATCACATTCATCCCAATACTATGTGTATTACCGCTATGTCTGTAATTTCCACTATCAGTTGCAAAATTAGTACCGCCATCAGTGCTAGTCTGGCAGAATAAAGTAGCCTCATTTGTTGCGGGAATCACAGATAGCATTGTAAATACGTAGTAATCAAACTTGCTTGAATCAAATTGAGTGAATACAATAGATGCAACGCCGCTAACAACGCCAGATGAGGCAACAAAAACCCTTGCCCCGCCGCCAACTTTAGTACCCATATAAGTAGCCAAAGTCTCAACTTTGGTCATCCTCATAGTACCGCCATCATTAGTTAAAAAACCATCACCATCAGCTACTGCTGTAGTACCTCGTGCCGTTCCACCATCAATAAGGTTTATTTCAGCGGCAGTGGCTGTAACTCCATCTAGGATGTTTAACTCAGCAGCGGTGCTGGTTACACCGTCAAGAATATTAAGTTCAGCAGCGGTAGAAGTTACACCGTCAAGAATATTAAGTTCAGCGGCTGTACTGGTCACACCATCAAGGATATTAAGCTCTGCGGCTGTAGAGGTAACAGCAACGCCACCAATCTGAACGCCGTTACTCAAGTCAGGCTTACCGTTACCCGCTAGGTCAACGATTGCGTCTGTTCGTAGTGTGGACATTATGATCCCCCCAAGGTTGGCCAAGTAATACTATTAGGAAACCCAGCTTGTGCAGGTACATTCCGTAATGCAGCCCTGTATGTGGTCATGGCAGAAGTCATAGTCACATCACTGTTGCCCGTCCAATCAGTGGCTGCAATTAGTTCATCTCGTTTTGCACGAACTTTAATTGCTAAAGCTGCGGCTATCTCTGCATCAGTAGGAGCAACATAAGCATCAAAGTCTGCACCAATAAGGGCCATGACTGCATCGTTGTTGATAGTCATATCAGTGTCAGCAGGGTCTAGTGTGTAGGGTATCCATCCGTAGTCTGGATGATTAATCTCAACGTCAATGCTTGTGTTAGCAGCGTTCATTGATACCGCATTGCGGATTTGTGTAATTGTTATACTCATTATGATATCCTTACCCATAAGCCAGCGAAACCTTGGCCGCTGGCAGCTGCAGCGCCACTTATGCACCTCCAAGTACCAGACTGACTAGCGGTATTTGCACCAACCAGCTGCGCCTCAAAATTCGCAACTCCCCCCTCACGGGCCTGCGCCCATGCATAAAACGAACTAGTTGTAGCACCAATAGCAAAAGCGGCATTAGAGAGTGGCCTGCCTAGTTGATACGTCCCAACAGCGCCAGAGGTTGTACTAGCACCCATGTATGTTTTAACAGTTTGTACTGTAGTCATTCTCATTGTACCGGCATCGTTAATTAGTATGCCATCGCCATCAGCTACAGCAGTTGTACCTCTGGCTGTACCACCGTCTATTAGGTTAAGCTCTGCTGCCGTAGAGGTTACACCATCCAAGATGTTTAGTTCTGCGGCTGTTGATGTAACTCCATCAAGTATATTTAATTCAGCAGTAGTACTAGTAACTCCATCAAGGATATTAAGCTCTGCGGCTGTGCTAGTCACACCGTCTAATATATTTAGCTCTGCTGGTGTGGATGTAATGGCTGTGTTACTTGCGGCTGCTAGTAGTGGAATTGTACCCGCAGCATCGGGTAGAGCAATAGCCCTATTCGTACCAGAGTTTGGTGCGGTAATTGTAAATACACCATTACCACTTGCATTTGGTGTAAGGGCTATTTTACTCATATTTCATACTCCGTGTTGTAGTTCTTATGTTTTAAGGCGCAGTAGGCCATGTAATGCTACTAGGAAAGCCAGCTTGTGCAGGTACATCTAAAAGGGCGGTTCTGTACGTAGCCCATGCAGTTCGTTGCTCTGACGTTAATGCAGCCCAGCGCAGTGCATTACCTGCAATAGGATCAACAACTGTTACTAGGATGTTGTCACGACTTTCCCTTACTGACAACGCTTTTTCTTCATCATTTGAAAAGTCTACAACCGAACCGGAACCGTCTGCATTAATGGAGTTGTGATTATTATCTAATGCTGTTTGCCATTGTTCATCTGTAACAACCACTTTAGGTGTCGGTATAGTAGAATGTACTTCGTCAGCGTACCAGCCAAGAAGGCGGTTGTTCTCATTTATATGTGCATATCTCATTTTTAATACTCCTTAATGCCCTATTGCTATCCAGTAAAAAGCGGCTGTAGCAGCGGTTACGTTCTTTATAGCCATAGAGGATGTACCGGGACTGCCCGTAAGACACCACCCGTTGCGGTGATCGTTAGCACCAGAAGTACCTCGGTGAAGTCCTGCAACACTATGACAAGCGTTTGGAAAAGCTATCGGAAACGTCACGGTTGTAACGCTAGTATCACCAGAGGAGAAATAACCCCACTGGATGATAATACCCCCAACAAATGTAATGTAACCATTAGAGGATGTAGACTGTGCTGTGTAAGGGTTACCACCCATGTATGTTTTAACAGTTTGCACTGTAGTCATACGCATTGTTCCAGCGTCATTAATAAGTATACCGTCACCGTCAGCTAAGGCTGTTGTGCCTCTTGCAGTGCCACCGTCTATTAAGTTAATTTCTGCTGCGGTAGTTGTAACTCCATCCATGATGTTAAGTTCAGCCGCTGTAGAGGTGACTCCATCTAGGATGTTAAGTTCTGCTGCTGTACTGGTAACCCCATCAAGTATATTAAGCTCTGCTGTAGTAGAAGTTACCCCATCTAATATATTAAGCTCTGCGGCTGTACTGGTAACCCCATCTAATATATTAAGCTCTGCGGCTGTACTAGTTACACCATCTAGGATGTTAATCTCAGCACCTGTGGAAGCAATAGCAGTTGACCCTAGAGTTATACCTGCTGTTGTTACACCGTTTGTACCATCTAATAGTATTGTCATTTAAATCACCACCAATCTTGAACCGTCACTAACTGTTATCGTAACACCATCCGCAATAGTTATTGGTCCCGTAGTCATTGCGTTTTTATTAGCGGGGATTGTATAACTCGCGTCTGCTATCTGGTCGTTTTCGTAAAACATTTCATTTCCGACACCACCAGTTGCTCCACCACCTACTGAACCCCATGCGCTACCATTGTAGCCCTCAAATGCAGTCAGCGTAGAGTTAAAACGGAATGCACCTGTAGTTGGTGAGCCATCTCGCTGGGCTGTATTACCTGTGGGCAGCAGGGCTGAACCTGTAGCACTTGTCTTTGCAACAATGCCCACCAGACCATCGACTAGGTTAAGCTCTGCTGCTGTTGATGTAACCCCATCAAGAATGTTAAGCTCTGCTGTAGTAGAAGTAACACCATCCAACAAGTTTAGTTCTGCGGCTGTACTAGTAACTCCGTCTAAGATATTAAGTTCTGCAGCCGTACTGGTTACACCATCAAGTATATTCAACTCAGCAGTAGTACTAGTAACCCCGTCTAATATGTTAAGCTCTGCTGTTGTGCTAGTAACACCATCAAGTATGTTTAACTCTGTAGCTGTTGAAGTTACTACTACATTCTCATTAATTTTAGGGGACGTTAAAGTCTTATTTGTTAGTGTATCTGTAGATACAAGAGATACTAACGTTGAGTTAGCACCAGCAGGCAGCATAAGAGTGTTATCTATATTTGCTGAGTGAGGTTGGCCAAATACTTTTTGCCCGTGACTGTTGCTTTCACAATTAAATACGATTGCACCTGAGTTACTGTTACCTCTAACGACTACTGTACCTGTACCGTTAGGTGCCAAATCCAGTGTGGCATTAGAAACCGTAACAATGTCCTTCCCATTCATGTCTAGGTTTCCACCTAGCTGTGGGCTAGTATCTTCTACAACGTTAGCTATATCGTTGCTTGAACCAGAGCCTGCAAGAATAGTACTTCTAGTAATCTTTTTAAGTCCACCGCCAGAAGTATCAAGGGCTATGAATACATCGTCGCTAGCTGCAGTGCCTATCTCAGCTAGATCACCTATTGTACTGTTACTTACGTCAAGAATGTTTAGTTCTGCTGCAGTACTTGTAACACCATCGAGAATATTTAGCTCTGCTGTAGTAGAGGTTACACCGTCGAGAATGTTTAACTCTGCTGTAGTACTTGTAACCCCGTCGAGAATGTTTAGTTCTGCTGCAGTACTTGTAACCCCGTCGAGAATATTTAACTCTGCTGTAGTAGAGGTTACACCGTCAAGTAAGTTTAACTCTGCTGTGGTAGAAGTTACACCATCAAGTATGTTTAACTCGGCAGTTGTTGCGGTGACCCCATCAAGTATGTTTAACTCTGCGGCGGTGCTGGTAACTGCGGTTCCATTAAGAGATAGTGCATCAGTTTCTAAAGTTCCATCGACGTCTACGTTACCTGATATGTCTAAACTTGCAGCGATAATTTCACCACTAGCGTTTATCGCACCGTTGATGTCAATTGTAGTGGCAGCGATTTGAATCTCTGTATCAGCAATAATGTCAAGTTGACCATCAGCACTTGAGCCAATCGAAAGCGCAGCGTCTCTAAACTGTATTTTCATAGCAGCGTTTAACAGCAGCCCTGCGTCGTGTACGTGTGTAAGAGTTACGTCTTTGTTTGCGCCAAACCCCAAGACCGCTGCGTCGGACTGCAGAGTGAGATCATTATCCACAAACAAATCAGGTACAGATAAGTCTTGCATAAGGTCAAAGACCGCTCCTGCGTTCCCCACCCCGTTAGTGGCGATGACTTTAACTTGTCCCGCAAGCACTGCTACGTTGGCTCCAGAACCTTGAGAGAACGTCAGTGTGTGGGATGTTGTGTTCTCAATCATCCAGACTTTAGATAAGGTGTTAGGCGCAAGTGTAACCGTACAAGCCTGTCCGCCCCCAGTACACTTTAAGTACAACGATCTAAACTCGTCTGCCGCACCGTCTACCATCGTTAGTGTATGTGTACTAGCGTTAGGTATAGCTTCTCCGGTACTGCTGTAACTAAGCGCGTTGGCAATAAGCTCTAGGTTTGTGTTAGTAGCGGTGCCCCAAGTACCCGCGCGTTCGCCGGTTCCAATCTCTTCAAGCCTCAGATCATTTTCAAATGTACTCATTGTAGTTCACCTTTATCCGATGCGAATTATAGCAGTTGTGGCCCCTGACAGGGGAAAAACAATTTTAAATGGTTGATTTACAGTTACCTTGTCCGCGCCAAAATCAAGCACTGCTACCGCAGGGTTCGTGCCGCCAGCGCTGTATATCAACGCTCCACGGGCAGTTATAGAAGAATTTGTCCAAGTTGTGTCACTAAAGTCTATGTACGCAACAGTTCCACCTGTAGCCGTGTCACTTGTTGGTCTTGTAGCTACGGTTAACGTGTTACCTCCAGCCGTATACCCAGTGCCAGACGCTTCGTTGGTAGTGCTGTACACAGTCGTGGTTGCGTCTAACGTAGCATCAGAAGTGTACAGAGCCGCTTTGAACGTCTGATTAGTGTTAGAGCTAAAGTCCATTTCTCCATCTAGTAGAGCGACTTTGAAAGACGTGCATGTGTAGTTCCCAGTAAAGGCCATCTATTATACTCCACCTTGAGCTATTGGCGCACTAGGTACGGGTATACGTGCCTGCCCTGAACGGTATGCGTCTCTACGCAACTTACCGGTACCGAAATCTATCAACAACGTAATAGCCTGCAAAAACAACTTCTCGTAGTTTGCAATAACATCAGGTTCGCCTTTTTGGAACCGTATAGCTTCTAACAACGCTCCGTTAAGCAACGCCGCACTGGCGTTATCGCCCAACCAAGACGTGCTGCCAGTGACAATAGAGGTGGGGTATGCCCCGTATATATGCTCAATTTCGTAGTTAGAATCAGGAGTGGGTGCTAGTTCAATTTTTGTTGCGCTATACTGCGCATAAAACTTAGGAAGCCCATAATTTGCGCTAGTGTTAACGGGGTACGCCTCACGTATAAAATTAACGTCTTTGTTAAGCAAAAACGTGCTAGTGCTGCTTGTTATAACGGCTATGCTATAGGTATACAAATGATCGGTTGGTAGTGTGTATAACTTGTTAGTAGAGACCAAAGGTCCATCGTCTGATTTACGTAACGCTGGAATGTCCACCGTCTGCAGGATTTTCTCTTCCGCCTGCTGCGTAAACATAGCAAGTTGGTCAGCGGTGAAAGATGTTTCACAGATGTCCTCGATATTAGTTTTGAGCGTAGCGTAATTCATGGTTTACCCCATCGGTCCTCTTGCAAACAAGCCTTTGCTCAGTTTCTTAGCCATGGTGTATCTCCTACGTGGTCGTTACAGTTACATCGCCTACTGAGGCGGTTAATTCCAATTTGTTAACGGTTAGCCCGTAAATGTTGTTTCCGCCACCCACTGGGTTCCACCCCCACTGAAAGTTTCTGCTGCTGTCGTACCCAGCAAAGTCGGGACGTGGGTCGCGTACCGCCTGCGGGTCGTTAACTGGAAATTTCCCTAGTTTGTTCTGGGGATGATCTCCACTCCAGCACTCACGACATGCCTTTATGTTAGTATCTCTACCGTTTGTTACGATATTACGCAACTCTTTTAGCTTAAAACGAAATCCACAGACGTCGCATTCAGCTATTGTTCTTTTAGCGGCTGCGAACGCGTTTGCCATGGTTATATCCTCGCTATCCGAGGAACGAAGGTAACAGACGCTTTTTCACGGTCTTCGCCTGCCGCCATTTCAAACTGTTCGTCGTAGACTGCTTTTAACATTGGTATGCGCGATACTAGCTCAGGAATCTTCATAGCAATGTGATACGCTAGGCCAGCAACAAGACAAGGGTAGAACCGAAAGTTCATATCGGGGGTTTCTACACCTGCACCTGCATCCTTAATGCGGCGCATACGGTAATACTTGAATACGTAATCATCGCGGTCTGGTACAGGCCACAAGTTAATAGTCGGCGCTGCAGCTAACCGTTCTACCCAAACTTGTATCGGACGTCCTTGTGTTAACTTACTAGGTATAGACGCGTACGTGGATACACTAACTCTGCTTATGGTAAGGTCCGACTGTGTTGAAACGTTGCCGTTGTTAGTGCGAATTACGTGTTCGAGTAAATCTATAGTGTCTGCTGGTAAGGGGTACTCTGACGTGCCTTTAATGAGGCTTACAGAGCCTTCGTCAATCGTCCACATGTTTATGCCACGATTCTGCCATTCGATTGTCATTAGGTTCATAGACCGTCTAGCAGTACGTAGGTCGTACCCTGAACGCATTTCACGACCCGCACGTTCCCATGCTTCCTCGGCAACCTCCGTGAACTCCATGTCAAACGCTGCTGTGGTTGATGCAGTCATGCTTTGACTCCTTTACGTATACAACGTCTCTTTACGCCGGTTTTCCATTACTGCTCCACAACCTCGTGCTATGTCGCGTTTTCGTCTAGCTAGACCACCACCGTTGAGCTTTACTACCGCTGGCTTAGTATTCTTTACCACAGTTTTACCCGCAGCGCCTGCACGTTTCTTCTTCTTAGCAGTGGCGGCACGTTGACCTTGGCTTAGACTGTTAGCTTTACTGCGCGGCAAGCAACGATCAGGGTTCTTCTTATCTTTAGAAGTCCCACACGCGCCTTTTATCTTACCGTCAGTACCAACCCTAACCCAGTCTTGGTCCCGCCACTTCTTCAGATCACCCATTACTTCTTCTTCCCCTTGCTACCTTTAGCATAGTTTGGGTCTTTGCAATATTTAGACGCAGCCATATTGGCATAAGCGCTAGGGTACGTATCAAAAGTACGTTTGGCCCAAGATTTACCTTTTGCGCATATCTTACCGCCAGACTTATAATACGTACGCATAGCTACCTCATCTGTGCTGAACGTACACCGCGCTGGGCAATACCTGCGCCACGTACTTTGGACTTGCCGCCTTTAGCTTTGCCTTTTTTGGCTACACCGCCGCCAGCTTTCATCTTCTTAGTCATGCCGCCTTTTTTCATCATCGGCATAGCAGGGCGCGACTCTGGTCGCTTTGAAGTCAAAGGAGCCGTAGGACGCTTTTTTGGACGCATGGGCTTCTTGGCCCTAGCAGCCTTTCGCTCTTCTTCCACTGATGTGCCAGATGGTAATGTCCTTGCTGCTGCATCTAAAGAACCTGTTGAATTATCCATTGGCTTCTTTTTGCCCATAACAGCTTCTTTTGCACGCATTTCAGACATGCGATCACCTGCAGCTACAGCACGCTTCGGATCGTCTATCTGTTCTTGAGTTATACCTCCAGCCTGCATCTTCTTGACGCCGCCGCCAGCTTTCATCTTCTTCTTCATGCCACCCATGGCGTAGCCTTTTTTCATGCCACCCATGGCGTAACCTTTTTTCTTCATCTTCATTGGTCCGTCTCCTTATAGAGATTGTTAAATACGCGTTCTGTGTCCCAGACATACCCTACGTCTTCTTTAGAGTTGTAGGTATGTTGGTTTGGTTTAAAATCTGGAGCGCCTTGCCCTGTCTCAAACCACGCAGGGTGCGTTACACGAACCCGATTATTTGGTAATGCTACTATGTTACCTGTATACTCTCCAGCGTCTAATAATTCAAGTACGTGACTTTGCTTGTGCTGCGCTGGGTCGTCTGCCACCTCGTTATCCGTGTAATCCACGGTGAACAGATACTTGGCAGGGTAAAACTCGCCGTCTACTTTAGCTATCCATGGAGCAGGTGAAGCTCGTTCTAACTTATACACGGAGTGGTGGTGGGACATGCAGTCCCAAGGTTGTGCTAAGTAGGAGGGTAGCTCTGCGGGCCATTCCTCGTACGGTGTGTCTGCTACAAGGGCTGTAAGAGGCATTCTAGCCCACATAGCCCCACCATGGACGTTCTCGTCGTCTGTATCGTCGGTCTCACAACCTGTAAATATTACTTGAAAACTAAGTGTCCTGTTAGGCATTGTAGTGACGCCAATGACCATAGCGTGTAGGAACTCGCCATGGTAGTCTTCAAGGTTTTTGGTGTACTCTCTACGTACCCACGCTTTAAAATACGGTATACTACTTGTTAGATACGGCATTAAGTTTCTTCTCCAATTTTTTCGCAGCAGCTATCTTGCGTTCTTGAGATACCGCAGATGCTGGGTTCTTTTTAGACGGAGGGCTTTGTATCTGTTTACTAAAGTTTGAACGGCCCATCGTCATTTAACAATTCCACTTCCGTAAACTCTTATTTATGCGGCTATCTGGGTCGTTAGCCGTTTTGGAACTTGTGTTCTTCTTCTTCATACCCGACATACGGGCACAGAAGGATTTGCGGCGGTTAGCAGCCTTAGAACCCTTTTTAAGTTGACTAGGTTTCTTAGTGACTGCGGTCTTTAACTTGCTACCGGGATTTGCGCGTTTATAGCTGTCAACCCCTTTTTGATTAAGCCCACCGGACTCACTCTTACCCGCTTTGCGAGTCCAAGCAGGAGAGTTTGTACTCCCACCAGACTTGAAGTACCTACGCATAGAAGAACGTCATCATATCAATGGTAGCAACTGTATACTGTACAGTCATACCATCTTTAAACAACACGCCTTCTCCGGGTACTGCGTGAGAAACAGTATCGTTATCAGTGCCTATAGTGCGGGACTTAAACAAAATTGTACCAGACTCAGGCGTACCGTCAAAGTGGTTAACCACTCCTGCTGTGCCACCAGAGACAATGGAAAAACCTTTTAGCCTAACACGGTTAACACCTTGAAGTGCCTGTGCGCATAATGATCCAGAACCAACTGTAATATTACCGGCATACTGAGCAGAACATTTTACTGCACTGACTGTGACAAATAACTTAGCGCCTGCTACTGCTTCAGCAGAACCTGTAGATGTTATCACTTCGGTAATAGCATTACCAAAAACATCTGTGCCTGTTATAGTACAAGTTTTATTGTTATCGCCAGTACCAGCCGTCGTGACGGTCACATTTCTAGCGCCGCCGCCTAAGAAGGTAGTCGCTGCCATAGTAGCTGATGTATTTGGCCTAGCCGCTGTAACTAACCGGTCTGGGTCGGCAGCGTTTTCGTCACTAATAAATACGGGGGTGACGTCAGATTGTGCGGAATGACTCATGTCAATCTCCTATATGTAACGGTGGGGCTTCCACCCCACCAGATTAGTTATTAGGCTGCAAAAGCAAACGTGCCAGTAGTACCCGCACCAAGAGGCTGAAAGTGAAACGAGATATTCCACAGACCTGCTGTTGTGCAAGTAAAGTAGATGTACGAGCCAATGCTAAACAAGTTTGTTGTTGCGCTTGCAGGAGTATACTTCAACAAAGTTTCACCCGCAGTAGACTTATCAAACACAACTGCACTGCTGGTACGGCTTTCGATAACGCTGCCTGTTTCATAAGCATCACTACCCGCACAATCAAAGCTCAAGAAAGCAGTGCCGCCAGTAGTGTCTACGGACTGAGCGTGGACAACAACAACGCCTACTGTCGCTGCTGGCAGAGTAGTAATCTGCTGTGCGCCGCCAGTGAATGGGTTGACGTTAATTCCAGCAACATAAGTAATTGTAGCACCAGTGGCTTTAGCCGTTACAGTTAGACCGTTCAGCGTGGGGTGCGCACCACCAGACAAGATAGACCCAAGTACCGTAAGATCGCCACCTACAGAGGCGTTTGTACCATACGTGGAATTGACTGTTTCACCGCCTGTTGCGGAAACAGTGATGTCTTCAAAACCGTTTTTCGAGCGAACGGCACCGTTAAAAGTTGTATTAGCCATGATAATCTCCTGTCGTGGCGAGTGTCAGCCACATTAGGCGGCTGTCAGGGAATGTGCATATTATACACAAAATAAAATAAAAAGAAAGGGGCCACCGCAGTAGCCCCCATCTCAACAAACTTTGCCTTTGCAGTGCGAATCCTAACCCAGCAAAGTAATTGTTTACGCTCCGGGTGAACCAAAGATTCCAAGAGGATCGGATACACCAAACGAATAGCGCTCACGAGCTTTGTAGCGGCTGTTGCCAGTATCAAAGTCAGCGTCCATCGAAGTAGCCATTGGGCTACGTGTGAAGTGCTTCAGACCGTTTGGAACATCAGTCATCAAGAACCAAGCGTCAGTGTCTGTCAGATAGTGATTGACAGTATAACCGCCCGGAACAGAGCCGTTGTTGCGGATAGCGTTAAGATCGTTGTCTGCAGTGCCTACGCGACCTTCTGTTTCCAACAAACGAGTTGCAACGAATTGCAGGTTCGGTGGAATCACAAGTTTCTTAGGTTTTGCAGCGATCAACAGGCCGCGCTCGTCAGTCCAACCTGCAATCTGAATGATAGCCGCCTCAAGGGAAGTTTCATTCAAGTCTGCAGCTACTGTTGGTTCGTTAGAGTTTGACCCACCAGAAATCAGCGGGTGAGCAGTAGAGCAAAGCTCAACGCCGTCGCCGTAAGTGGTGCCGCTAGAGAAGGCGTTGTTTAGAATTGTAGCCGCCTTAACTTGCTTAGTGTACGCCATGGCACGAGCCAGTGCTTTAGTATAACGAGATGACAAGGAGTCATACAGGTTATCCTCAATAGCTTCCTCAGTAATAGAGAAACCCATTGCCACTGTTTCGTGTGTGTAGCGTGCGGTGAACGCCTCTTGAGCATTGTCATATTCGATGGCAGAGCCTTCGTTCTTGACAGGTGCCGCTGAGAAACCTGATAATTTAACTTCTTCCTCAAAACTTCTATCTGAGGATTCTGTTTCAAAAATCTCGGTATGTTCTTCACCGTATTTTGCATATTCCAAGCCGAACAATGCGTTCAGGCCCGGGAGCAGCTCTTTAAGTAGCTGTGCGCGTGAAATAGCCATTAGTTAATCTCCTTAAACGCCGACGGTGTGGTCATAGCGATGATAGCCAGCAGTAAACTTCACGAGAAACTCTGTGAAATTGCCTGCACTATCAACCGTGTCTGGCACTACGTCGATTACAGTGAATGGTAAGACAGATGTGACGTTGTTAATAAACACGCCCATACGGCCATTACCTGTAGCAGTCAGTCCTGTGTTAAGCACCAACTCCGCGTTACAAGAGATTGTAGTGGCACGAGACTTCGCCAAAGGCGCGAGTCCAGTTGTTGCGCCGTTAGCAGTTGTGTTCGTAACGTTCACAACTTTAAAGATCACGTTGGGATCATCCACAACGATAGCTTCAATATCAGATGCTACAGTGCTTGCAGGGTAATTTTGCCTGAATACTACTTGACCCGAGTTTGGGTCAGTAAAACTACATCCAAGAAAAACACCGATAACGCCAGCAACTGCTGAAGTATTGTTCTGCAAGGTGGAGATAATGATAGTACCGTCACTTGTGTACTGTACAACATCTCCGTAGAAGATTCCTGTTCCATAGTTGGAAGCAATAGGTATTTTGCGGGTAGAACCCACATAATTATGCCCGCCGACCAAGCCAACAGGCTTTAGCCCATAGGGGGCCGAGATAGTAGGATAAGCCATTTTAAGCTCCTAAAAAGTTAAGTTCCTTTGCCGAAGGTTACTTTGGTCTTGCGATCATTAAACAACGGCATACGAGGGTCATTTTCACGCATTAGGTTGTTATCAACGGAGTTCATTTGACTGTCCGTCTGTTGTTGAAAATGGTCAGTGCGTTCTTCAACCATCTCCAGTGGAGCTTTACAAAGCATCAAGCCACCTATCACTACGTTGTCAGCAAACCGTTCTTGTTCTACTGTAACCATAGCAATCTCTGGGTGATCTGCTGCCCTTACAGGCTCCCAACCTTCGCGTAATTTAGATGAGACATTGGTAGCGTCTATCTGGCCTTGATTACTAACGCGAATCCACCGAAATCCGTAACCGTCTTGGGGAATTGGAGAAGGTAGAGTCTCCGGGCGCGTCCAAGCCTTCTTACGTACAGTTTTTTCACGTTTGTCTAATTCGCGGTCTATGCGATTTTCAGCCATTTGCTTTCCTCATGTCTATTGCAACCTGTTTGGCGTATTGTTCGGGTGTCAAACCCAACCTTTTAGCGATTTGTACCTGAGTGCGTGTCAACGTCACTTTCCGTGGGGCTGTACTCCGCGTTGCGGGCGCTACCACTTGTGTCTGCTTTCGCTTCGGTTCAGCATCCTCGAAATTATCGGGGAATACTTGACGCATACGAGTGTCAATCGACTCGTAGTATTCATCACTCTGCGGGCTTACGCCCTGTTTGACAAGTTTGTTGTGCAGCCCCAGCGCCAAACTTGTCATCTCATCGTCAGGACCAAACCACGTATTAGCTTTTTGCCAATCTGCGGCCCGACCATCGACTTGTACTGCCGGAGCGATTTGTTCTACTTCTTTTGGTACAGGTGTTTCTGTTTCCTGTAAAGACGGTAGTTTGAAGTTTGCTAGTCTTTCGGACTTTAACTTAGCATTGGTTAGCTTATCTTGTGCATCCAACACTGCATCTGAGTCACCAGACTCGTACGCTTCTTTGTACGCACGTTTAGCATTATCTGATTCAATAGCGGCGTTTTTCTTAGCCTGATCTAATAAAGCAGCTTGGTTCTTATTGACGTTACCTTTTAGCTTTTTGTTCTCTTCCATAAGCTGTTGAGTAACGCGCTCAAGCTCTTGGCTCTGACGGTGGGCTTCTTCTTTAGCCCTGCGCTCGTCATGGTATCCCTTACTAAAATGCTGGATACGCTTACGAACCTTGTCAGAGTAATCCTCAAGTTCATCATCTGTGATGTCCTCTGGAGGTTCAGACGCTTTGCGATTACGGTCAGCTTTAGGCGTATCATCAACAACCTCCACCTCAACCTCACGACTGTCATCGTCAGACTTAGCCGCATCTTCTGCGAAATCCTTTTTAGTCTTTTTACCGGAGATATCAACTTCAACTGCACCGGAGTCCTCTATTTCTAATTTGTTATCCTCTAATTCAGGAAACTCAAATTCTACTTTTTGAAATGCCATATCTACGCCCTCTGAATGCCTGATGGATCAGCTACAACGGCCTCAATAGAGTCGTCGTTCATAAGCCGATACTCGACCCCGCCAATGGTGAACCGTGTTCCTGAGTTCATACGAAACATTACAAAGTCACCTTCCTTACACCATGCTCCGGTGGGGAAACGTTCTGCATCGGAATACGCTTGGTCACCCATGTCCACAACAAGTCCTATGATAGACATAATGTGATCTTGAGTTTTGGCAGTCTCTGTCTTCAAGATTGATGTTCCTGAAACGGTTTCTTCGGGTTGTGGTAAGGCTATCAACACGCGGTAGCCTACGGGTCTAGGTAGTTGTAGTTCTAAGTCGTCATCGCTAATTTCAACTGGTTTGTCAGTCATCATCGTTATCCATATAGTTCTTCGCAAGGTCTTCCACGTAGTTAATGCCAGCTTCGAGACCCCGAATTAAGCCAACAACTTCCTTGTATTGAGAGAAGTCTTTTGCTCCACCTGTTCCAAGAAATTCTTTTGCGGAGGATTTATCATCCTCGAGTTTAGTTTTTAGCACGTCAAAGACGGTTCTAGCCATATTTACTGGTTACCTTCCGAGTTGCGGTCAGGTTTTTCACGGTCAGCTTCTAGGCTATCCATGTCAAGTTTGGCGTTGGATACACGCCTATCTCCCGCCATCTTTAACCCGTCCTTCTGCGCGGTTAACATGAGTTCTTTCTCATCTAACTTCAGGCGTTCGGAGGCAACATTGCCATCCAACAAAATCTTTTGCTCTTTTAGCTGCATATCAAACTGTTTGATCTTTTGATCTGCCAGATCGTTTGCTGCTTTGCGCTCCTCTTCAGCTTGTTTGATCTGCAATTCAGCTTGCTTCATTTGCATGATCGGGTCTTTTTGCTGTTCTTGAGCTTTCTTCTGCGCCGCCTGCTGCTGGTTAGCCTGCTGTAACTGCTTGCCTGCGTCTGCGACCAGACGTGACAGTTGTACTTCCATGTCTTCTGACATCTCTTCGTTCGGGGCAGGTAGCGGTGCGCCTAGTTTTTCTTCTATCTTCTGACGATAAGAGAACCCAAGGTGTTCTGCGATGTGCGCTTGTAGCGAAGTCATAATCTGTTTGGCCTGTGGGTTTTGACCAATCAACTGAGCCACCATCGGGTCTTGCATAAACGACATATGCGTAGCGATGTGAGCGTCTTGATCCTGATAGATGAACGCTTTCATAGGTTTGCCAACTAGGGCATCCATGTTCTCGCTTATCGGATCGGCTGGTTTTGCGTCATCCTTAGTCGGGACGAGTTTGTCGGCGTTCTTCACGCCCAATACTTCTATCATCTGGCGATGCAACTGAGGCAGGTCGTATATCTGTGGAGCCTGCGCTGACATCTGTAGCACTGTTTGGTACTGTACGACCCGTTGGGCCATAGTCGAATTGTTAGGGTCACTGACGGGTATCACGTCTACCATCAGGTAGTCTGCCCGCTTGGCTCCTACTTCGCCTCTGGATGGGATGTACGCGTACTCTTCAGGGGCATACTCAGCCATGATGGCCTTGAGTAGCTTAAACTCTTGCTTCATCGCGTAGTGTACGCGTGCTTGCACCGCAGCCATAGGTTTTAGTGTGCGCTCTAGTAGTGCTAGTGTTGTGCCCACAGGAGCGTTGGCGGACATGTCAGAGATGTCCATATCACTAATAGCGCCCAGACGCCGCCCCTCAGTCGTAATTTGATTTAGAAGCGCTAGGAGCGTCTGTGAAGGCTCTTTGTACGGCAGTGGCATGATGTTGTCACGGATAGACCCTGACGGTACGTCCACATCCTTAAACTCACCCGGATTGATAGGGGAATCGTCCCCCTTGATACGTAGTCCACGAGACTTTAGCCCTCCCGGGAGATTGGAGAGCGTACCAGCGTCAACAAGCTGACGTATCAAGGAAGTTCCAGCGCGGGCGTATCCACCAATAATGTGGATCAATCCGAGGCCATAAAAGCCAAATCCCGGTACATAATTATAGTGGACGAAGTGCTGACGTTTAAGGGTGAGTGGGTCACCCTCCTCGTAGTTTCTACGGATCGCCAGCACTTCGCCACTTCCACGCTCAATGGTGACAACGTAAGGTCGAGCAATTCCGTCATCATCATCAATACCCTCAATAAGAAGGTCTGCGTGTATTTCATATACAGCATAACGGTCATCATCGGTAAGCGAATATCCACCGTCTTCTGCTTTTTTCTCTTCAATATCTGTGTGGTAAGGTTCTGGGTCGCCAAGGTCTACGTCTTTATAAAACCCTGCAGCTTGCAGCTTCTTCAATTCGTTCTTTGTCTTGCGCATTACGTGCGTTACACGCTCTGCAGCTTCAATATTCGAGGCACCGTAGGGGACAATCACATCCTCTGCGGAGATATAGATAGCAACCTGACGTCCTAGATTAGGGTCGTAATAGACTTTCTTGAACGCAGAGCCTGCTAAACCAAGGCTGTACAGCATCCGTTCGTGTTCTGGGCGGTACTCAACCATATTCTCGGTGAGTTCGTAGTTCATGTCTGCCATAACACGGGCAGCGGCTTCATCTTTTTCTTTAGTCTCTCGGCCAAGTACTCTAGTTTTTACAGGGCCAGCGGCTGGCATAGTCTCACCCATAGTTTCAGCTTGGAACCTGATGGCTGCTTCAGCTAGAACTGTAGAGTTAACGCCACACGCGCCCTCCCACGGGTCTGAGCGCTCTTCGTATTTGAAACCAAGTACGTCTAAGCCCTTAACAAACGTGTCTGCCCAATCTTTACGACCATCTATGTCCGTTGTTATCTGGCCGACAAGCTCACCTGACAGGGTTTCAAGATCACTGTCCTCCATGAGTTCCGCTAGGTTTGCGCCAAACTCAGAGAAATCTTGTTCATTACCGGGAATTATGGTAATCTCCATGCTACCGTCGGCTAGAGTGACAGACTCAGGATCAACAATCTCAATCTCTAACTCAGAGATGTCCATATCTTCTACGCCCTCTAGGTCGCCCTCTAGGTCTTCTAGTCCCATTGGAGCAGCGTACTGCCCTTTTTCAATAGCCATGTGTCACCTCTAGTAGTACCCGCCTCGGCGTTGTTTAAAATATTGTTGTTCTTCTGGTTCGTCACTAGGCAACCTAATAAAGCCACCCTGCCTAAAACGCATCAGAGCCATAACCGTAGAATCCACAAGGTCATCATTACTCATAAATGGAAATCCTGCAATCTCTTCGACCACTTCTTCTGCCCATCGTGTCTGCGGCACCCAGCAAAGTCCAGATGCTACAATGTCTGCAACGGAGTTAAGTCTAGCCAACTTATCCCCTGACCCTCTATGTGGTGTGTACTCAGACACTGGTAGACCCATACGTCGCATCTCTTGATACAAGGCTACACCAGAGCTTTTCTTCTCCACAATGAACGAGTCTGGTTCCCAGTCGTTGTACTCTTCCATCGCAAGCTGTTTAAGTTCTGGGAACTCTATACGTTGTTTTATGCTATTTAACAATATAATATTGTACGCGCTGGTCTCTTCGTTCAAGAATACGCCCCATGTGGTAAGCGCTGTAAAGTCTGCACGGTTATGTTTCTCGGCTGCGGCGTCAAGCGACATGATAATATATTCACAGGACGGCGGTGTATCTGGGGTCCACTCGTTCCACCACTCACGTTTAACGATAGCTGCTTCTTCTGTGGTGGGCTGCTGTTGATACTGCGAGTTCCATTGGAATACAGGCATAGAGGCTTTGGTACGTAGTAGGGCTTCTAAGTCAAAGAACTCAGGCCATAACGGCTTTTGAGTTACCTTTTTGGTTTTCTTGTTGACAACATCTAGGATGGCGGGGAACTCAACGACTTCGTACTGATCCGCACGTTCGTTCTTACCCATGTCGCGTACCACACGCCCTGTAAGATCATCTAGGTGCCAACGTGTCTGTATAATAGCTACACGTCCTCCGGGCATTAATCGTGTCCGTGCGCCGAAGGTGAACCACTCATACGCCTTCTCAAAGACGCTAAAGTTCCCGTTGATTACATCCTGCTCCGAGTGTGGATCGTCAACAAGAAGCAAGTCAGCGCCACGACCCGCAAGTGCAGAGCCAATACCGCACGCATAATACTCTCCACCTACGTTGGTATTCCACCGACCCGCTGACTTACTGTCCTGTGCGAGTTTCACAGTGGGAAATATAGACCTGTAATCGTCTAGGGCTATCAAGTTACGTACTTTACGACCAAAATCTACCGCTAGGTCTGTGGTGTGGGACACCATCATAACTTTCTTGTCTGGGTTCCTGCCTAAGAACCATGCTGGGAAGAAGATAGACACAAGTTGTGATTTGCCGTGGCGTGGTGGGATGTTAACGCAGATACGGTCTTTATCCCCTCGCTCAATCCCCATGAGTAAGTCAGCAAGGATGCGGTGGTGCTTGCCTACAATAAACTCAGGCATCATAAGTTTGCAGAACTCAATCAGGTCGTCGTACGCACGCTTGTTTTTAGACCGTGTAGACAATTCGTCCACCATACGGTCAATCTCGGCCACTTCTTCCTCACTAAACGAGTCAAGATTAGCCAGCATGATATCAATATCGTCGTTATTGAAGTCAAAACCCTCAGTCATCGTCGTCAAACCCGAACTCTTCGTCAACGTCTAGGGTTCTAGCGGTTAGAATGGTGGCATCTTCTATCTCTGGCTCTGGGTTTACCAGCTTTGCCAGCTTACTGCGGAGTTTTTCTTTGATATCGTCGGTGGTCTGGTGGGTAATGGTCACTTCGGACTTCTCAGTGAACAACCCTACGTCTGATATCTTACCCATAAGCTCTAAAGCACGCATACGTACTCGTGGATCAGGGTTTTCTGACTCTATGATGAGCTTGTTTGTTACTAAGTTGCGCAGTTGCTTAGAAGATTCCACTACAGAGTGGTTAAATTCCTCTATTATAGCCCCTGCCATCTTAATAGATGGGGGCGTTAGCTTCGCTGCGCGTTTGTTGGTAACTTTTCGGGACGTTTTGTCTGGTTCTCGCGCGAACGCAGTCGCTAAAACAGCGGCAACCTCTTTGTCGTCCTCGTCTGGGGTGGTGTTTAGCCCGTGGCCCTCTAATTCTGTCACTGTTTTAGCCAGCGCAGCGGTGCGTTTGGGTAACGGAAGCTGCTTTGCTTCATCCTCTAAGGGTACACCTAGTTCGGGCATTAGATTCAATGTCATATCATTTCGCAGGTAGTTAACCGGTAACGTAATACTAGGTTACAAAAAAAATTTTAGCAAGGGTTTCTAAAGAGGGGCGGGGGGTTTTCAAAAAATACCAATTTATTCGTCTGGATTAGTAATAATAGTACTACGGCGGAATCCTATATGACAGCGCGGGGGGTGGGGACGGGGTACCCTTCTGTAAAACGTGTTTCGGGCAGGTGCCCGAATGTAGTCAGTTAGTTTCGACGGCGTTTTAGTTTCAACGGCGTTTAGTTTGGTTTAATATCATTTAGTATGCAGACCCATTGTATAACACGTTATGGCGCGGTATTGATTGGTTGTCAGAAGGGATTGGCGCACGATCAATCTCAGACAAGGAGACTTCACTATGACAACTATTTCAAAGATGACCGAGACACTAGCAACCATTGGCATAAAGTTTAACGTCGAAGGTATCGACATTGTTGAGGTGGGCGCAATGGACATTGTCCGCAAGGCCGAGGGCAAACTAGCCCATACGTATGCCTACCTAGTTGCTGCGGGCATCCTGCCAAGCGATTACCTTTCCGCTAAGAATAAGGACAGCACAGCGTCTGTCGAGCAATACGCGGCTCGCGTGGAAGCGGCTGGCATGGTATGTTATACCAAAGCCGAGCGGGCAGAATTGGCCACCAAATTGCCAAAGGATGCACCAGCCGAGCAAAAGGCCTCGCGCAAGGTGTTGCAGGATCGCCGCACCGAATTTCTCAAGACTGTGCGACGTGGCTTAATCACGGCTCATAAGCTGGCATGTCCTGAGGAATACGTATCGGGTGGCGCGAATGAGCCTAAGACGGCCATTGAAGACCTCGCCGCGTTAATGGAAAAGGCCACCAAATTGTTGCAAGGTGACAAGCCATTCCCTGACACGTTCGCGCACGACGATGCGATCGCGGTTCTCAAGGGTTTCGTCAAAACATTCTGCTAACCACATAACATTCTACAGGGGCTGCCTTCGGGTGGCCCCTTTTTTTGTGTCTTTTTTCGGGCACCTGCCCGAAAGTTTTGTTGCGTATACGCAACGCCTATGATATCTAGGCAATACATTGCACCACAATGCTCTACTAGGCTCGCTTCGGCGGGTCTTTTTTTATTCGGGCACCTGCCCGAAAGTTCTGATACCAGTAAGTAGAGTAGCTCTACGCATGACACGTTTGCGCGTGTTCCAAACGGGTTAGCCCATAGGATGTCACTAGATTGTACTTCGGGCAACTGCCCGAAACTTCCGATACCAGTAAGTAGAGTAGCTCTACGCATCTAAGTATCTGAAAGTAAAAGAAAGTTCCAGAAGTTCCAAAGAAGTTCCAAGCAAACGGCTCGTAAAGCATTGAAAGTAGAAGAAAGTTCCAAAGTTCCAAGATTATAAGTATATATATAAATATATTGTTAGAGAGAGTAAGAGGGTACTTTCTCGCTAAAAACCCTTTCACAAATCCTGACATATACCCTTGGAACTTTGGAACTTTGGAACTTTCTTTTTAAATCAGCAGCATACAGACACACACGTTGGAACTTGACAGGACTTACCACCAGACACCACGCGACACCACCGCACCCCAAAACTTGACATCGCACGCTCTATGTGGTAGTATGTTATATGGACGGTAAAGACGTAGTTTAATGAATCACTACGTAACCCTACACTAACAGCACTTTCGGGCAGATGCCCGAATAACAAATGGAGACTACTATGAAGCAGACAGTAACAGTTCAGGGGTTCGCTTGGAGCGATAAGACCCGATGCCACTCGGACAAAGTAATCCACGAAGCAACTAACATCGTAACTGCCGAGGCATGGATTGAACGCAACTCGGTGCATTTGCTAAACCTGACTATCTTGTCGGACAACACATCGTTCTTGATGCTGCGGATGTTGGCTGCGTCAAAGATAGAAGACGAGGTGGCATTCTAATGAAGTGCAAAGATTGTGGGGACACGTTCCCAGTAGGTCGCGCCAAGCTAGGCTATCGGGTCTGTCTCAAATGCGGTGACGTTGCTGCCACTGAGCAAAGACTTGGGTGGTGCATAGCTCCACTGCCAAAGCAGGGCTACACATTAATATCGCGCAAGGAAGACTTGCTGCACCTCAACCAGAAAACACGTTAGGAGATTGTGATGAATAGTGAAGACCTAAAAGAACTGCCGTTCGCGGATAAGGTATGGGATCAACGGCTGACCGCTACCTATTCTCTTGTGTACGCGTTTGTTGGAGACAGGTGTGATGAGTTCTTTGACGAGTGCCCAACTTGCAAAGCATGGGCGTTCTACGATGAGCTTGTGACTACGCTCGAATGTGTACGTGAATGGGACTAGAAGACCACGATTAAACATGTTACACCACAAGGGGACACCAAACCCCATTACTTGACATTACTTACTACCTATGATACACTATAGGTAGTGAGAAGACTCACCGAAATAAATCAAACCTTTCGGGCACCTGCCCGAATAACAAATGGAGATTACTATGAACGAGATACTTCAAACCCCGCAGGCCACCGCGCCTAGCATATCATCAGCGGCTATGATCGTTGACTTCAACGCAAGCGTCTGGACTGCACGTAAGAAAGATCGCAAAGCATCCGAGGATGTGACGGACGCGAACCACGCTGACAAGGGCGTTGCCAATGTGTCTAAGAACCTACTGGGTAACTGTGCCGAGTTGGACGCAGTACAGAAGTTCGCCGCTAACGTACGCAACATGCACTACAGCATGACAATGCCATGGTCGGACAACGGGTCACGGCTACTAACGACAGCGCAATACTTCAAGTACCACGAGGTAATGACTGACCTACAGCAAGAGTTTTACCGGCTGACCGAGCAGTTCTTGCAGGTGTACGAGTGGAAGATCATGGAAGCGCAGGCCAAACTGGGTGACATGTTTAACCGTGACGAGTACCCAACACGCGCAGGGCTAGAGAGTAAGTTTGCATTTCGTATGGCTTACATCCCACTACCTGACAGCGGTGACTTTCGTATCGACATCGGTAACGAGGGCATGGTGCAAATACAGACGCAGTATGCCGCGCAGTACGCAGCGCAGATCAAGGGCGCGATGAATGACGTTTGGAAGCGGCTACATGATAACCTGACTACACTTGTCCGACAGCTTGACGTCAACGAAGAGGGCAAAGGTAACAGGCTATATGATACCGTGTTCGATGGTGCTTTGTCACTGATCGACATGTTACGTACGTGTAACGTGACAGGTGATAGCCAAATGGAAGCAATGCGCCTCAAGCTAGAAGAAGCGTTCACCAAAAATAATCAACCGGTAAACCTGCACCAAATCAAGAACTCACCAACGCTTCGCGCTGACACGCAAGAGAAGCTAACCGCAGCCATCGCTACCCTGCCAAGTCTGGATATGTAATGAAAGGTACTATCCGAGAATTTTTGTACGACCTAATCGGGGGGCTGGCAGTCTTTGCCATACCCTTACTTATTATCTGGGGCGCTTACGCCACAGGGTTAATTTAACTTTCGGGCATCTGCCCGAATAACAGGAGACTACCATGAATACTGCACAACAAATGTACTCACTGAGCTTAGACGAGGGTGTTACCCTTGTCGGGGCTATCGGCCACCAACGTACTGTTCTATTCCAAGGTGACATCGGTAACGGTAAATCATCAACGCTCGGTGAGTTGGGCAAGCTCAAGCCAACACATAGGACGTTCTACGTAGACTGCACGAGCCTTGATCTTGGTGACATTATGATCCCGATGATTATGGAAATTGACGAGAACAGCAAGTTCGTTCGCTATGTCACCAACGAAGAACTGGGTCTGCACACGGACGGGCCTGTCATCATTATGATCGACGAGTTCGGCAAGGCTAATCCATCTGTCAAGCTGGCTCTGCTACGTTTGATCTTGGAGCGCAAGATTGGTAGCTACACATTGCACCCTGACAGCATCGTGTATGCAACGACGAACAAAGGTTCAGAAGGTGTGGGTGACATGCTACCACCTCACGCACGTAATCGCATGACCGTCGTACAGATACGCAAGTCTACCAACTTGGAGTGGATCGAATGGGGCATCAATGCTGGTATCGACCATAGCTTGCTTGGCTGGTGTAAAGATAACCCGCACTTGTTCGCATCGTTCGAGGACATCAAAGACCCCGACGAGAACCCGTATATCTTCCACCCCAAGCAGCAACGCGCCGCCTTTGTTACCCCACGTTCGCTACACTCTGCGTCTGACATCCTACACCAACGGCACTTGTTCAACGATAAGACGCTGACCTCTGCCCTGATAGGTACTATCGGTGATCGTGGTGCAATGGACTTGATGGCGTTCGTCAAGATGTCGGATCAACTACCGTCGTTGCAGTCTATCAAAGATGATCCAAAGACCGCCAAGGTGCCTGACAGCGCTGCCGCTATATGTATGGTTGTGTACCGTACGTTAGCATCTTTGGAGCGGGATTGGCTGGATGCGTGGATGGATTACATGCCACGTCTCGACACCGAAGCACAAGGTATGTTTGCCAATGGCGTACGTGCCCCCAAGTATTCAAAGCGTTCTATGGCGATGCAGAACAAGAAACTCACCAAGTGGGCTATGGATAACAACCACATGTTTGCAGCAGATAAAAAGTAGGAGAGATCAAATGACAAAACGTACATACAAGGGCTGGACCCAAGCAGATGATGCAGAGTTAGTATTACTGCGCGAGGCTGCCGTATCCACGAAGGTGATTGCAATAATTTTGAAGCGCACATCTTCATCGGTGACTAACCGCATAACTGTCTTGAAGCTACCCGTGGGTGGTCGTGAGATACGGCAGGTGGAGATGGATTTCGGGCAGGTGCCCGAAAGTAAAATTGTAACAGTGCAAGGGTCACAACCAAAACCAAGTTGGTGGACTAGCATGATGTGGTGGAGGAAATAATATGTTATCTATCGGTAAACAACTTACTCCAGAGCAGCGGGTGCCCAAAACAATCGTCGCTCTTATGTCTAAGATTCCTGCGTTGTCAGCAGTGCTGATGATCGGTGATCGTGTCGTTGAGCATGACAATGCCAAGGTGCCAACAGCCTGTACCAACGGGCGTGACGAGTGGTACGGTGCAGAGTTTGTGGATAGTCTTAACGATGCAGAGCTACGGTTTCTTGTACTGCACGAGAACTATCACAAACTATACCGCCACCTGACAACGTGGGCACACCTATCCAAGATAGCCCCACATCTTGCCAACATGGCTATGGACTACGTTATCAACATCAAGCTCATGGACGAATACGGTGCAGATGGGTGGATCAAGTTACCCGAAGGTGGTTGCTATGACGAGAAGTATCGTGGCTGGGACACTGCGCAGGTGTTCGGGGACTTACACGATAACAAGCCACAGGGTGAGGATGGAGGTGGCGGCGGAACTGCTGGGCCACAAGGGTTCGACAGTCACGACTGGGAAGGTGCAACCGATATGGACGCCGACGAGATACGCGAACTAGCGCGTGAGATCGACGAGGCTGTACGCCAAGGCGCATTGATCGCGGGTAAGATGGGTAGCGGTGGTGATCGCAACCTTGAAGAACTCATGCAACCACAGATAGATTGGCGTGAAACACTGCGCGAGTTTATACATACTACGTGCGCAGGGTCTGACTACTCTACGTGGAAACGTCCTAACAGACGGTACATAGGTGCGAATATCTACATGCCATCTGGTATCAGTCAGCAGGTCGATGAGTTGGTTGTGGCTATCGACATGTCTGGTTCTATCGGTAACGTGGCGTTGTCTGCGTTCTTGTCTGAGGTCAAGTCTGTGTGTGACACGGTAAAACCTAACAAGGTGCGCGTGTTGTACTGGGACACAAAGGTCTGTCGTGACGAAGCGTATGAGATGCACGAGCTAGATGATCTAGTGAAGTCAACCAAGCCAGCAGGTGGCGGCGGTACGGATGTCGAGTGTGTGCCTGAGTATATGCAAGAGCATGGCATCAAACCGCAAGCGTGTATCGTCCTAACAGATGGTGACTTGTATCGCGGATGGGGCACATGGAATACGCCTGTGTTGTGGTGCATCTTGGACAACGCCCGCAAAAAGCCCGACGTGGGCACAACTGTACATATTAAATCAAGGGAGATGTAAGGTGAGTAAGATAGGTAATTATGTCGTGGGTCTGCAAGAAAGAGATACCGATATTGAGCAGATACTCGACGGTGTGTTCTACAAAATTTTCGGTGCAGTACCGCCCAAAGGTGACGAACTTATGAAGTCGTTGGCGCGTGGGGAAGGGGACGACAAATGATGTTAACCCCTTTGGAACGAATGAAGAAGTTGGCCGAGGCAGAGAACCGGCAAGCAAGGCGGCAGTGGGGTAATAGTTCAGCATATGCGGAAGCACATGCCCGTCGAAAAAGAGACCAAAACTTGGGTGCGTATGGGGCAAGTGGGGGACGCCCACCTAATGATCCGACGAAGCTAACCCCACAAGCAAAACGGGTTAAGGAGTTGCTAGGTCAAGGTTTCCGCACGTTCGAGGTAGCCGAAGAGATGGGCATCAGCGCCCAAGGTGTATCAAGTTACAAGAAACGATATAACCTATAACAACTTTCGGGCACCTGCCCGAATACAAATGGAGAATACTATGAGTTACAATCATCAAAGAATATCTAGTATCGCGATCCATCAAGAGAGCTTGCTCAACGCACGGGCGATACCACAGGAGCTAACAGAGTTCTGCCTTGCGGTTACGAAGTCTATGCGCGGCGTCAAGACAACCCCCAGAACCCTCAACAGTGCGTGGGTCTACATGGAAGGCGAAGACATGGCTATGGGTTACATAGGCTACGGTGACTTCCAGACCAGCCGAGCAGCAGCGTCTAAAAAGTACGCCGTGTATGCACGAGGTATCCGCAACATGAAGTACAACGACATGAACGAGCAGCACTTCATGCGTGTGGCCCTGAAGATGGACGTGGCCCTGAAACATGCTAAGGCGTACTTAATTAACTACTCTACATCCGAGACTGCGCAAGCGTTGTATAACCCAGCGAAGGTGGCGGTCAGAGATGTAAGCACCACGGCAAGGATGGAGTATCGGAAAGCTAAAGAAGATGTTGGCCTAGTCTCCACCTTGGATTATCAAACCGGAAGTAGGGGCTTATGTAGTAACGCGCTCGAACGTGAGCTAGGTTACCTGATGTTAAGTGGGCATGTCTTCTCAAACCCTGAGTTGAGCACGGCCATCCAAGACATGCTTGCCAAGAAGAAGGTCTTCTCACGGTTTGCCGCTGCCGATGCTGTGCCTATGGACTTCGTACGTGCGTATACCATGAGCTACGGCGAACAGCGTGTGGACACTGTGCGGGTAAAGGACATATCAAGTTACAGGTTCGAGGTAGACAGAGACCACAACCGGACGTGGCTTGCCAAAGAACTACCCGAAGAACTTATGGGTCATATCGCAGTCATGTCTATGTGTGAGGATGGAGATTTCGTAGAAGACGTTGGGTACAAGGTAAGTGAGAATATGTTCTACCTCTATGTAGAAGATGTTACAACGTGAGTGTATCGGACGATAGTACATACCGAATAATCCTATCAAACAAAACTAAAACTGTCTCCGTGGAATGTTTTGGTATGTATCCGCTTGACAGGAGTGTTGACGGTACTTATGCTTCTGTGGACGAGCTACCTTTATGGATACAATATAAGCTGGCTGTGCTGTCTATGCTGGATGTCCCACCACCACTAAGCGATGTGGAAGGTGTGGGCAGTAAGCTAAGTCCTTATCTATATTGGGTGTACCCCTAAATTCGGGCAGGTGCCCGAAACTCAACGGGGTGGTTAGCGCCACCCCCACTACTGGTATCAATGGAGATTACTATGACCCCCGAAGCAAAAGTTAAGAAGGTTGTTGTCAAACAACTAAAAGAATTAGGCGCGTATTATTTCTACCCAGCCACCGGCGGCTACGGCAAAAGCGGTGTGCCTGACATAGTAGGGTGTTACAAAGGGTTCTTCTTTGGGTTCGAGTGCAAAGCTGGCAAGAACACAGCCACACCCCTGCAAGAGAAGAACTTAAAAGAAATCAACCATGCAGGTGGGCTTGACCTAATAGTGAATGAAGAAAATATGGACTCTGTTACAAGAGTTCTATCACGCTGGTCTGTATCCAAATAATAGCAACACTAAGGCTAAGTTGTGAGAGGCCAATTCATAGTGAAAATATCCGCAACAGTATGGGCAAAGTCTCCTATCGCGTTCAGCGTAAAACATTGTGACCATATCGGAGAAACCACGAGACGGTTAGCCCCTGCCTTGTAGGGTGGGGCACCTAACAAAACAGGAGAGGCAATAAATATGATCGAGTTAGACCTTTTGGACGCAAAGAACAAAAGTGCATTCACTGACGCTTTAAATACAACCAAACATGGTGACACTATAACTTATCATGTTGGGATATACGCAGGGGGGCTGTTTAAGAACGATGCCCTCGCAGCGGCAAACGCGGGTTTGGTAAACCTCGTGCAAAAGCGGCTATTCAAAAACAAGGCAACACGGGTTGGGCTTTTCCAGTACGTAGCGCAACGGACTAAGAAACGATTTAAAAAGTAACCAAGGAGAACGACATGGCTACTGTGGCAATTATAAAACTAACTCAACGGATGCTCACCAAAAGTATCATAGATGCAAACAAATCTGTGCTTGCGTTCGTTAAAGAACACCTGCCTGTAAGTTACGACGAGTTAAACAACGGACAAAAGGCAACCTATAGTGAAGCTATCTTTGATGACGGTACAAAAACAGAGTTGCGTATATACCGACGTCCACGCGGCGATGAACTGCTTTCAATCAAGGGGATTGCTAAACGCGCAAAGGTCGGGGACGTGGTGACACTGTTTGCCGACGCCACTAACGACGTACGTATAAGTATAAAGGGAGAACGACATGATTAAGAAAAGCAAAGCAGTAAAAATCTGGGCATACAAAGTTGACCACCCACTAGCCTCGGTAAGCGAAGTTGCGAAGGCCACCAAAACATCCTACGGGTACGTGTACAAACTGTTCCAAAAGATCGGTACGCCATCCAGAATATTAAGCTCTGTTGCGGTAGAAGACATACGTGCCGGGTCCGAGCCACGTTCATACTCACGCGGTGACGTGTTAGACACAGCCAAGCAGTATGTGACTAAGGACCGAGCGGCTGACCACGGTGACATGGAAGACAACTTTCAACGCATTGCAGATTACTGGTCGGTCCACCTAGACCAACGCATCGACGCCCACGATGTAGCAGTGATGATGACCTTGCTAAAGGTAGCGCGTATCAAATCCAACCCACGCCATATGGATAACTTCATTGACGGTGCGGGTTATTTAGCCTGTGGCGGTGAGCTTGTGAGCGCGTAATGGACCTCATAACCTTAGACTTTGAAACATTTTACGACAAAGATTATTCTCTGCGTAAGATGACAACAGAAGCCTACGTCCGTGATCCTCGTTTTGAGGTGATCGGCGTGGCTGTAAGAGTAAACAACAGGGAGACGGAGTGGGCTAGTGGAACGCATGAACAGATTAAAAAGTACCTCAAGACCTTCGACTGGGGCAAAGCTATGTTACTTTGTCATAATACTATGTTTGATGGTGCCATTCTTAATTGGCGTTTTGATATTCGTCCTCGCATGTATACCGATACTCTGTGCATTGCCCGTGCGCTACATGGGACTGAAGCTAGCGCAAGTCTCGGGGCGTTATCTGAAAGGTATGACATAGGCGTTAAAGGGACAGAAGTATTGGCTGCGCAGGGTCTGCTGCGTGGAGATTTTGGACCCGAAGCACTAGCAGCGTACGGGGACTACTGCATCAATGACGTGATCCTAACCTATAAGTTGTTTAGTATTATGGCACGTAAGTTTCCTAAGTCGGAGCTACAGTTGATCGACCTCACCTTGCGTATGTACACTGAACCCTCATTAGAGTTGGATGCCGACCTATTAGCCTCGCACCTCGACGACATTAAAGAGCGTAAGAGTAAGCTGTTAGTAGATGCAGGGGTGACGGATAAGAAAGAGCTTATGTCTAACCCTAAGTTCGCTGAATTGCTGAAGGGGTTTAATGTTGATCCGCCTATGAAGATTAGCCCGACGACAGACAAGGAGACGTTCGCGTTTGCCAAATCAGACGAGGGTTTCAAGGCGTTGCTCACACATGAGAACGATAAGGTACAATCTCTAGTAGCTGCACGTTTGGGTACTAAAAGTACCTTGGAAGAAACACGGACGCAAAGGTTCATAGACATCTCTGCTCGTGGCCTTCTACCCGTACCTGTAAGATATTATGCAGCACACACTGGACGGTGGGGCGGGGACGATAAGATCAATCTGCAAAACCTACCAAGCCGTGGGCCGAACGGTAAGAAATTAAAGCGTAGCATTGTGGCTCCCGAAGGGTATTCTCTGATTGACTGTGACAGTTCGCAGATCGAAGCGCGTGTGTTGGCATGGCTAGCAGGGCAAGATGATCTGACTAGCGCCTTCGCCAAGGGTGACGATGTGTATAAGCACATGGCGTCCAGTATATATAACGTGCCAGTAGATGGGGTGAGCAAGGACCAAAGGTTCGTGGGCAAGACTACAATCCTCGGTGCCGGTTACGGCATGGGTGCGGTCAAGTTCCAAGTACAGTTGCAAGGTATGGGTGTATACATAGAGCTTGAAGAAGCGCGGCGTATCATTGACATCTACCGCAGTACCAACGGAGCTATCAGCCAGTTATGGCGTGACGCTAACAACATGGTGCAGTATATGGCTCGTGGCGATAGCGTACAGTTTGGTAAGGAAGGTGTCTTGCAAGTAGACGCACGGAAGAACGCTATCATGTTACCTTCTGGTCTACCCATGTTCTATCATGGCCTAGCCGCAGAGAAATCCGAACGTGGCTATGAGTACACCTACCGAACTCGCAAAGGACCAAACAGAATATACGGCGGTAAAGTTGTCGAGAACGTGTGCCAAGCTGTTGCACGTTGTATCATAGGGCACCAAATGATACTCCTTGCTAAGAAGTACAAGGCTGTGCTAACTGTACATGATTCAATAATTACCTGTGTACGTGACGAAGAACTAGATGAAGCACAAGCGTACATGGAAGAGTGCATGAGCCAGACGCCCGATTGGGCCGAAGGATTACCTATAACCTGTGAAAGTGGCACAGGCAAATCATATGGAGAATGTGAATGAGTACGATAGAAATCACCTGTACTGAAGCAGAGTTTTACGAAGTTATGCGCGAGAGCGCTTTAGGGCGTGATTGGTTGCGCTGGCACAAAAAGAACCCCGACTTTTTTACCCTGTTTGAACGGTTTACCGCAGATGCAATAAGCCGAGGACATAAGAATTTAAGCGGTTGGTTGATAACCAACAGAGTGCGTTGGGAGACTAGCGTAGTAACTAGAGGCAACGAGTATAAAATTTCTAATAACTTCATTGCATTGTTTGCGCGGTTATACATGGTACGGCACCAACAGTACGTAGGGTTCTTTAGAACAAAACGTATGAAACGCCTTACGCGTGATGTGTTTAACTCAGAAAGTTCTGTTGATGACTAAAGTATCGCCGTGGTCTTTCAGCAGGATCAAAGCATTTGAGCAATGTCCTAAGCAGTTCTACCATGAGAAGATACTCAAAGAGTTTCCGTTTAAACAGACTGAGGCTATCTTGTATGGCTCTGCGTTCCACAAGATGGCAGAAGACTTTGTAGGTGCAGACGTACCTGTGCCTAAGAAGTTTAGCTTTGCGGAAGAGGCACTGGTATCACTGAAGAACCGCAAGGGCAAAAAGCTATGCGAGATAAAGCTGGGTGTAACAGAGAACCTAGAAGTCTGTGACTTCTATGCCAAGGACGTTTGGTTCCGTGGTATCGCTGACCTAGTAATACTCGACGATGATCTTGCGTGGGTGGTGGACTACAAGACAGGTAAATCTGCCAAGTACGCAGACAAGGGTCAGTTAGAGTTGATGGCCTTGGGGTTGTTTGCCAAGTACCCCCAGATCAAAACTGTACGTGCAGGGCTACTATTCGTTGTATGTAATGACTTGGTAAAAGACACATACATGGAGTATGATAAGGGCAAGCTGTGGGAAAAATGGTTGGGCAAGTACGCGCAAATGAAAGCTGCCGCAGACGATGACATGTGGAACGCACGACCTAACGGGTTATGCAGACGCCACTGCCCTGTAATTGAATGTGTTCACAATGGAGCAAACTGATGAGAAAACGTAAGAAGCAAGTCAACGCCCCTGTAGGTAGTAAGACGTTTGAGGCACGTATGGAACGTCAGCGTGCCCGCCGCAAGGTTGATAAAGAAGGTGCAGATCGCAATGGCAATGGTAAGGCCGACAAGCGTGAAGGCAAAGATGTTAGTCACAAGAAAGCCTTGTCCAAAGGTGGTACTAACAAAGATGGCGTGACCATAGAAAGTTCAAGCAAGAACCGCGCTCGTAACTACAAAAAGAAAAAATAATTCGGGCAGGTGCCCGAAAGGAGAACGGTATGCGAATAATCGACAGTAAGGCGTTGCTATTGAAGCTACGCAATCCAAAACGTGTCACTGAAACAGTGCCAAAGAGTACGATAGTGCGAGACAACGAGGTTCTGGTAAACTGGGGTCTCGACGAGATGCACACGTTAAAGAAGCTGAACATCAATGTCCCATCTCCTATACAAGGGCAGTACAAGTGGACGGGCAAGTATGAACCGTTCGACCACCAGAAGAAGACCGCAGCGTTTTTTACAATGAACCGCAGGTCTTTCTGCTTCAACGAACAGGGTACAGGCAAGACAGCCAGCGCAATATGGGCCGCAGACTTCCTACTTAATCAAGGCAAGATCAAACGCGTTCTGGTCATATGCCCTCTGTCAATTATGGACTCAGCATGGCGCGAAGACTTTTTTACCTTTGCCCCGCATCGCAGTGTAGATATAGCCTACGGCGCATCCAAGAAACGCAAAGCAATCATAGAGCAAGGTGCAGACTTTGTGATAATAAACTATGACGGTGTGGAGATTGTATCCGAGGAGATTGCCAACGGTGGGTTTGACCTCATCATTGTGGACGAGGCAACGCACTACAAGAACGCACAATCAAAACGGTGGAAGACACTAAACAAACTTATTAAGGACGATACGTGGCTGTGGCTAATGACGGGTACTCCCGCCGCGCAGTCTCCGCTTGACGCTTACGGGTTAGCTAAGATGATTAACCCCCTCAACGTGCCAAGGTTCTTTGGATCGTTTAGAGATATGGTCATGCGCAAAGTTACGCAGTTTAGGTGGATCATCAAACCAGAAGCAACTGACCTTGTGTTTAACGTGTTACAACCTGCCATCCGTTTCACCAAAGAACAGTGCCTTGACCTGCCAGCTATGACATATGTCAAACGTAAGGTAGAGTTGACGCGCCAGCAGCAGAAGTACTACGACATGCTGAAGAAGAAACTTGTTATGACAGTGGGTGACGACGAAGTATCCGCAGTGAACGCCGCTGTCATTATGAACAAGCTACTACAGATTTCTGCGGGTGCCGTGTACACCGACGAGGGCGACACCTTAGAGTTCGACATCAAACATCGGTATAAAGTGTTAAGAGAAGTGATCGACGAGAGCAGCCAGAAGGTTCTTATCTTTGTACCTTTTAAACACACCATTGACATACTGACAGATAAGTTGCGTACTGACGGGATTACCACAGAAGTTATACGTGGTGACGTGCCTGTAGCTAGGCGCACGGACATATTCAAACGGTTCCAAACAACTGATAACCCGCGCGTTCTGGTTATCCAGCCGCAGTCTGCGGCACACGGTGTTACGTTAACCGCTGCCAATACAGTTGTCTGGTGGGGTCCGACACCATCTTTAGAGACCTACGCGCAAGCAAACGCGCGGGTTCATCGGTCAGGTCAGACGCATCCGTGTACTGTGGTACAGCTTCAAGGGTCTGCTGTAGAAAAGCGTGTTTACGCACTTCTCGACAAGAGAATTAACGTCCACACAAAAATGATAGATTTATACAAGGAAATACTTGACTAGCCTATTGCTCGGTACTACAGTGTAAGTCTCGTTAGTGCAGGAGAGTTAAAATGAGTGATAATAGCGACATTCCTGCGGACAAACTCACTAAGGCGTATATCAAAATACGGTCAGAGAGAGCGTTGTTGTCTGCGGAATTTAAGGAACGAGATGGATCGTTGGTTCGCCAACAAGATATCTTGAAGAAAGCGTTACTAGATTATTGTGACTCGCATAATGTTGAAAGCGTACGAACATCTGAGGGTTTATTTTTTAGGTCTACGAAAACGAAATACTGGACAGGGGATTGGGAATCTATGTACTCGTTCATAAAAGAACATGACATGCCCGAATTTCTGGATCGGCGTTTGAACCAGACCAACGTAAAACAATTCTTAGAAGAGAATCCAGATGTTATGCCGAAGGGGCTTAACATTGATAACGAGTACGTAATCTCAGTTAGGAAGAAATAATGGCAGAACCATTTATACAGATAGAGGAGTTGGCGAAGCATTTTGCAGTATCCATCTCTACTATTAGGGCGTGGGTACGGCAGGGTCATATCCCTAAAACCACGTATATTAAGATCGGTAACACCTACCGGTTCAACAAAACCTCAGTGACTGAAGCCCTAACAAAAGGTGCGCAGGACGTAAACGAGGCTCCGATTGAAGAACAGTTACAGTTCGATTTCGGTGTAGACGAAGACGCATAAACGCCAGAAGGAGAACAACATGGCTGAACAATATATCATTGAAAACGTAGAGGCGTTATGGCCTCGGATTGACCAGACGTACGTCTTCGATCAGAAGGTAAGACGTAGTATGCCTTGCGGTCCACGAGACACTAACGCTGAATTTTCCATAGGTTTTCGTATGGACAACGGAACGGCAAAAGCATTGTTCATAACGATGAGCAACGTGTGGAGCGCTAACAGAGAGAAGTCTTGGCCTGAAGTGCTGACTAACTCGCTTGTCAAAGACGACAACGGAACATACACCGGTAAGTCAAACATAAAAGGTGCTTATAGCGGTAAGCTCACTACTAAGCCGTTACAGGTAGATTCTCAGGGCACTCCGTTGCCAGATGACTTCCAGCTAACTACGGGTAGCACAGTCAGCGTAGCAGTAACCTTTACTCCCTACTACATGTCAGAAAACAACTGGGGCGTATCCCTACGGTTGAAGGCTGTACAGGTTATCAAGTACGTTCCGATGGAAACACGTAATCCGTTTGACGCAGTAGACGGGGGCTTCGTACTTGAGGACGACAATCCGTTTGCAGGGGGCGCACCAACACCTGCCAAAAGCAATAACGTACTAGACGATAGCTTGCACGAAGGGTTTGACGAGGAAGAAGCTCCGGTAAAAAGAACTGCTACAAAAGCAGCACCGGCTCCAGATTCTGACGCGGGAGACCTTGGGGCGATCATTGATAATTGGGACGACTAAACGATCCCATGCCACGGCTATTAACTTAGCCGTGGTTAACCTTACAATGGCGAGTGGTGGCTATGGAAACGAAAAGATTTTTAGATTTAGTATTAGGCTCTGAGGGCTACTACTGTGTGTGGGCTAATAACCCTGCTAAACAAATACAACAAAAGTTCTATACTTCTGTAGAAGAAGTTATAAGCGCGGCGCATGACCTTAGCGATCATGGTTGGAACGCGTTCTACGCACTAGGAACTTATGAGAAGGCTGGCTCCCGTGTAGCGGATAACGTCATGCGGATGAAGTCGTTCTTCTTAGACCTAGATTGTGGACCTACCAAAGAATTTGCAGACAAAGAAACTGCCATCGCGGAGTTGCAAGGTTTCTGCAAGCAGCACAGTCTACCTACCCCTACACTTGTTAACTCAGGACGGGGCATACATGTGTACTGGATTTTAACCGAGGCTGTTGCGCGAGATGATTGGTGGCCAGTAGCTGAACGCCTGAAGAACTTATGCACAGCCAGCGGTTTTAAGGCTGACCCTTCGGTTACTTCTGATGCGGCGCGTATCTTACGTGTACCTTCTACTTACAACTACAAGTATGACCCCCCACTACCTGTTACGTTTTACGGTATAGAAGCTCCTACCACTGTGGGGTTTGAAAAGTTTTCTGCGTTACTTGGTGGTGATCCGATACCAGTACCAACCAAGTACACGGCCAGCACCACTAGTGCGTTCCAAGACGCGATGAACGAAAACCAAAAAGGTAGTTTCAAGCGGTTACTGCTTAAAACAAACAAAGGTAATGGGTGTGGGCAGATAAGTCACATTATCCAGAACCAGAAAACAGTACCCCATGATCTATGGCGGTCAGGGTTGTCTATTGCAAATGTATGTAAAGACGGGGACAAAGCGGCAGCGCTTATGTCAAGTGAACACGAGGACTACAGCCTAGAAGCTACACTGCATAAGATGGCAGACACAGGCGGTCCACATTTCTGTTCAACGTTTGAGTTACACAACCCTGAGATATGTGCCGTCTGCCCTAACAAGGGCAAGATATCCACACCTGCTATGCTCACGAAAGAGATACGGGCAGCGGCACCAGAGGATAACACCGTAACAGACATGACTAAGGATACTCCACAGATATACCAAATACCGACATTCCCTAACCCATATTTCCGAGGTCAGAACGGCGGGGTGTATATACGTGGCGAGAACGCAGATGGTGACCCAGAAGAAGTTTGCGTGTACCACCACGATTTTTACGTCACTCGTAGGTTACATGATGTGGAGTTAGGGGAAGTCATAGCGTTTGCACTTCACTTGCCAAGAGATGGGGTACGAGATTTTGTGGTGCCACTAGCTGCAGTTACCTCAAGGGAAGAGTTCCGTAAAAATATGTCTATGCACGGCGTAGTCACTTTTGGGAAGGATATAGATAAACTAATGACCTATACAGCGGCATGGATAAAAGAACTACAGCAGACCACCACAGCTAGTGAAGCGCACCAACAGTTTGGCTGGGTTGACGATACTAAGATGGATGAGTTTGTGTTGGGTGACCAACTAATTACTGCCAAAGGTGTCGAGTATAACCCACCCTCCGCAAAAACTTCGGGGTACATAGAGAAGTTTAAACCTAAAGGTACGCAAGAACGTAGTAGAGAGATACTGGATTGGTACAACCGTGATGGTATGGAACTACATCAATTTACTGTATGTGGTGGTTTCGGTACTATACTCATGCCCTTTACAGGTCTGTACAGTCTAGGCGTACATCTGTTCGGTAAAACAGGTGGCGGAAAAACAACTGCTATGTACGCAGGGTCGTCTATATGGGGTGACCCATTTGGGCTAACGGGTACTACTGGAGATACACTCAACTCAAAAATGAACGCTGCGGAGCTTATGCACAACCTGATGTTAAACACAGACGAGATGACAAACCTCGTTGGTAAGGAAGCATCTCAGTACGCATACCAACTGTCCGAAGGTAAGCAGAAAAACAGGATGGCGGGTGGAGGCAACCACGAACGTGTTAGGGGTAAACCTTGGAGATTACTGGCTTTCTCTACGGGTAACGTGAGCATGTACGCGCAAATGGCTATGTTTAAAGGCGACACTAGAGCAGAAATGCAGCGTTTACTAGAGCTTAGAGTAGACGAGATGCCTCGTGTTGAAGTTAACCAGCAGGAAGCAGATGCACAGCTTACGGACGTGCAGCTTAACTACGGCCACTTCGCGCCTATATACGTGCAATATGTTATAAACAATAAAGAAAAAATAGCCGCGCTGTACAAAGACATTAAGGCGAAGCTGGATAAGAAAGCTGGGTTGAATAACGTCAACCGTTTCTGGTCTGGTGGTTGTGCGGTTATACTTACTGGGGCTTATATAGCTAAAGAAGTAGGCATAATAGATTACGACTTGAAGAAGTTGTACCAATGGGTCGCAAAAATGTTGGTTACGGTGAAATCATTTGTAGACGACAGCACCGCTTCCGTTCAGACACTCGTCACTGATTTTATGACTGAGAACTGGACAAACATACTGAAGATAAAGAGTACGCAGACTTCCGCAGGGCAGGATGGTATAGCTACTATGGTTATACCCGAACAGAACCCACGTAACATGTTTGTGGCACGGTTCGAGACAGACACACAAATGCTGTTCATCGTGCAGAAGCATTTCCAGAAGTGGCTTGGTGAGCAGAAGATAGACTACACCAGCACAATCGAGGAGATGACGAAACAGATGGGCGCTAAGAAAGTTAAGAAGCGTATCAGTAAGGGCACTAACTTTAACCTACCTGCTTCATGGACGATATCTGTGAAACTAGAGGGGGCAGACGTTGTACCAAAACCCACTGAAGACTGACGATATAAACCCTGACACTGTTAAGATTATAGTTCAGTGGGATAAGATGGTTGTCGGCGCATCGGTATTTGTTCCTTGCATTGACACCGAAAAAGCCAAGCAGCAACTGGAAAAAGTCGCAGAGTTAAAATCATGGCAAGTAGAAATGCGGGTCAGAATAGAGAACGAAATGTTTGGGGTTCGCATATGGAGAACTGTATGATAGCCTACCCTTGACAAGTTTGGACACACTTGTCGTTCTCCTTACTACGCCCCCGCCTTACCAGCGGGGGTTTTTTAGTCAAAGAGTTGTATTCCTTGGTCATACTCTTCCAAGCTGCTGCGCATCAGAGGTGTGTACTCAATACCACCTACCATCTTACTTGTTCGTGTATCAAATGCCTTACGAGACCGTTCGATTGTCTTTGGAAGAATAAGGTTTTTAGATCGTGCATCACGAGGCAACCCGCTGTTGTACTTTCTTATGTCCCTAAGCGCATCTCTGTAGGCTTTCCGATCCCCGTTTGCGGCGGCGATGTTTGCTTGGCGTAGCAGAGATGTACGTTTTTTACCGAGGTAAGTATTCTTCCGACGCTCGTTCTTGTTTATGTCATATTGTCTATTGACATCAGCGTTAGCGAAGCCGCCAGCTTGAGCGAGTATCTGAGCGATACCTATGTCTTCAACAACGGCGTCACCTCTGCGAGTTCGTACCTCACCTGTAGCAAGCTGCTCCCCACCCTTTAGCACGTTGCGCACCGCAGCGGGGGCTATAGCTTTGGCAGCCCTTGCATACTCACCTTCTGCGGCGTCTTTAAAACCACGTTCAACACTTAGCCCGATACCTACAACGGGACCACCGAACTGTTCTATAAGAGTGTAGAATAGTGATTGGTCTTTATCAATAATTGGTGGGCGGTACAGCAGGCTGTTCATACCGATACGGCTGGCAACGTCTACACCCAGAGCCGCGTTTATGGCCCCGCCGTACAACCCTTCGCCAACAGTCTTGCGGAGCATAGCATCAAAGTCGTCCTCATCATCATCAACGAAGATATTGTAAATTTGCCCTACCGCCCCCAGCAACGGCATACCCGCGACACCGGCAAACAGCCCCGTAGATATCAGAAAACGCGCCAACTGCCCCTGTGCAATTTTACGGTTTGCTACGGTATCTGCATCGCCCCCTGCTTGGAACGCTTCGTTCGTCATAGTTGCCATCATGTGGTATTTACTAATAGCAAACCGCTTAAACAACATTAACACGTTGCCATACGATGACTGCGAGTACACAGGACGCCCTGCTGATGCTGTCGCACCCAGAGTAAATTCTGTTTCTTTAACGGCAACTGCAGCGGCTTCACGTTTTTCGAGGTCTGTAAGTGCGCTACCCTTCTTTGCTTTCATGCGGTCTACTTCAAGCATGTAGTTAGCAGTCATTGCAACTTCGCGGTTGTAACGCTCGGAGTGGTGGAACAAGAAACTTGTAAAAGAGTTTATCTTCTCTAAAACATCTTTAGCGTTGTTCATATCCAGTTCTTCTTGGTTCAAGGACTGGTTTATCTGTGCGTTCTCTGTAGCAACTTCGGCTAGTATTTCTAAATCTTTTATTCTGGGGTCGAGGTCGGGGTCACTGAAGTCGTAGTTACCTATAGAAAACCCTGCCATCCCAGTGTTGACTTTGCGTTTGGTCATGTTGCCATTTTCGTCCATTACGGCAACCATTTTAGTTTTTGGACTTTTCGCTAGAATAGATGTAGCCGCACCCATAGCCCTAAAAGTAGCCCTGTCACCGTACCGGCCCATGAGGCGTGGAGCCGTACTCATAAACACGTCGAAGGTGGTAATGGCAGCGGAAGACAAGTTCCAACCCATAGTCCATGCGTACCCTGCAGCCGTGAGTGATTGAGACCACCGTGGGATATTAGGACTCTTGGCGAAGTTAACAATTAGGTCCAACCTGTCTCGGTACAACATCGTAGTTGGGTCTGTTCTCTTTGCGTCTAGTCCTAAGACATCGCGTTGGAATATTTCTAGCTGGGCACCAAACTCCATCTGCACAAGTTGACGGTTGTAATCACGTCCTTTGGTCTGAACCATATCTATAAGGTCGTATGCCTCTGCGGCCATCCCTGTAGGAGTAACATCTCCTAAGAAACCACGAACGTCTTTACGTTTTTGGAACGACTGCATAAACGAACGCTCTGGCATGGAGTCAATGGCGAGGTTTACAACACGGTCAACTGTTGCCTTGTCCGCGCCATTGGCATTTAATATTTGGAGTACCTCATAAACAAACGAGGTTTTTGGTGCGCCACTAAAGTCCCGTACCTCAGAGGCTTTACCGTCGTGCATTCCAACGGGGTTACCAGCTTTATCAACGATATACGCCCGTCTTGGGTCGTTTGCGGGAAGTTTAGCTAACGAATTTTTGTTGTATTCTAAAACTTTTACTTTGGCTTTCTCTAGCTGTCCCCTTGTTTTAAAATATTCTACAAACATTTCGGGTTGGTTTGTTTCAGGGTCGAGAGCGTTGTACTCCAGACGGTGCGGTCCAAAACGTGTGAGTGGAGCAAACGGTTTAATACGCCCACGCTCTCGGTTCAAAAGCTCGGCCAGTTTGTCTCTTGCCCTCTTCCGCGCCGTAACGTCCCCTATGGTGGCCGCTAGGTTTGTTTCTATTGCACCCATGACGTCGTTCAAAGATTTCTCAAAGTTGTTGGTTATAATTTTGTACAGCTTCTGCCCCGTGGCATCTACAGTACCATCCGCGTTTTTAACGGCTAAACTTTCGTACTGCGCCCGAAGTTTTTTGTGGACTTCCCTAGCTCTAACTAGATCATAACCTTCTTCGCCCTCTTTGCGCCCGTAGGCTTTTTCAAAGTTAGCTTCGCGTGGATCAATACGTTCTTTAGATGCGTTAGGCACCATAGATTGCAGGATGGTGTATAGCTTGGGCGATTTTTTTCTAAAGGCTCTCAGATCGTTAACAATCGGGTCTAGTGATTCATTCCTGCCGCGCAAGGCCGCACTCATATTGTTTATTATGGTGTTAAGCTCACTAGCTCTGGGGATACGTGACTCCGACAATGCTGTTAAGATGTTAACAGGTTGTAAGTTCAGCCATACTTTCTTAGCGGGTAGTGGCACTTTGCTACCCATCCAGTTCCTACCTTCTTGTATATAGTCGTACATCGCTTTTTTAGTGGTAACTTTAACAGCGTTGGGTGCGGTGCCTATATTGTTTATAACTCCTGCCGCGCCTTTAGGTGTTTGAGCCTCCATGTATATTTTAGTAGCCGCCCGCCCATCGTAAGTCGGTGCAATTATCTCCTGCACCAGCTTGTCCACTGCATCAAATGTAGAAGTTTCAGATACAGTAGGGCGTCCGAAGAAAGTACGTACGTAATTAGCTATGTCTCGTACTAACCGAAGAAATGGGTTGCCCCCGTTTACTGTGGTAGTTTTTAACTGTGTCTGGAAGTCGGGGTTAGCAAAAGCCTCTGCTACGAACTCGTCTAAGTTAGTTACACCGTACTCTCCAGCCAACTGCTCCTTAACACCCTCAAATATCCTGTTTAATTTTTTGGTTAGCGGGTGTGACTTGTTAGCTATTGTAGCGGACGTAACCGCGTGCAACATTTCGTGGAGCAGCGTGTGCGCATTGATACCAGCTTTTTCGTCTAGCGCTATCGTGTTGGTCTCAGGATCAAAGTAACCTGCCAAACGTGTAGAACCATCGTCAGTTTTAAGATTCTTTTTAGTTATAAGTTTTGTATTACCTATATTTTCCATAAGACGTTTTGCTAAAAGTGCGATGTCTTTTGATCCTGCAGTAAACCGGAGTGCGTTTAACGCTCCCGTTAAGTCACCCTCAAGGATGGCAGCTTTTACAGAAGGACGCAGCGGTGTGTCTATTGCAAATTCTGCGGGTAAGTTGAAATCTTCGTTGCTAATAACTTCCAAATCCGCCAATTCTTCAGGGGTTAACTTTGACCGTGCTTTTACTACTCTGTCTCCAGCTAGGTAGTTAGCCTGCGAAACACGAGCTTGACTCCCTTTTTGTAGTTCTGTTGTTACGTATTTCTGTAACTCAACAGACATGTTTGCCTCTTTAGAAGTTAGCCAATCAGTAATCTTACGGGCGCTATCTCTGCCCATAGAAGGTAGATTATTGTCTTTGTCCGCAGTGTAGAACTGCGATAAGTCAGCGTTGTCTTTGTATTCGATAGCGTCTTTTTTCCTAGTAGGAATTTGCATACTTACATCGTATATAATCGCGTCTAAGGCGGCGGTGAACGTAGGGTACTGATTAAAGTATTTTTGTACTGCGTTGGCAAGTCGCGAACGTGGGGCGCTTGTCCGTTTGGATTCCGCTAGTTTAAGTATTTTGTTTTTATCACTCGCGGTTATAGGCGCTTGCGGAGCGGTTAAATCTGAATCCGCGTTGCCTTGCCTTTGAATAACCGCATCTTGCGCGGCGAAAATAGCCTCTTGTTTTGCGTCGGCTTCTTTAGTCTTTACTGTTTCCGCACGAGCTTTCGTAGCCGCGTCAGATTTTTGATCTGCAAACTTTAAACTTTCTCTAGGCGTAGTTGCTTTTTCAGCGGCAACACGTTTTGCTTTTGCTTCTTTTAACTCGGCAGGAATTGGTTGTGCTGGTGTTTTCGCGGTTTGTTTTCCGGGGGCAGCATCACGACTTAAAGAACGTTCTAGTGTATCTGACTTTGTTCTTGTTGCTCCTGCAGTTGATCCAGACTCCACGACAGGGCTTCCCACTCCGCTAGTTCTAGGTGCTGTAGGTTTTTTGGGACTTTTCGCGGTAGTGGTAGCGATAGGAACTGCTGCTGCGGACTTGCTTCCCACATTTGACTTAGGAGTTGGAACGCGGTCTCTACTTGTTTTTGGCTTAATTTCTGCAGTTTTGACATCGGGTTTTTTCTCCTTTGCCGTTGCCCTTGTTTTAGCAAATGGTAAATCTAATTGTGCTTCGGAGGTAGCTTGAAGCTCTCGGTTTATTTTTGTTTTTACTGTAGCAGAAGTATTCTTGTTCCCTGCCAGTGTAGCAAACTGTTGTCGTACTTCTGTGTCGTTAAAGTCTTTACCCATAACACGTTTACGAATGGGGGCAGACGGCGGCACGCCCAGCTTGTCAAACAGCGCAGCGTCTACAATCTTTGGCTCTACAGTTGTTTCTGCAGTAGTCTCCTGCGCAGGTGCAGTACCAAAATCGCGTTTACGCCCTAGTGTGGGGAGGGATTGCTGTATTGGCTCTACAGGTTTAGGAGCGACCTCCGCTTCCATAGCAGTTTGGCGTGGGTCTACCACTGCAGGTAAAGGCGCAGGTGCCATGTCAGCAGTAACCCTATCAGGAGCTTTGGCGACTATAATAGCAGACGCTTTTTCTATACTAGCGACTTCGGCAGGTGTAGCTGTGGCTTTTCCTATACCTGCAGCGGTCAATGCGGATTCAAATGCACGCTGCAAAGCCGCTGGCTGTTTAAGATCACCTGCGTTGGCTACTGTATCCTGTAGTATCTTCGTGCGCGTAGCCTCAGACTGCTTTGCCCGACCAGTATCGCGCTGGCCTTCCACTGTTTCCAGTGCGGATGCTTTCTGCAAGTCAGTTTGAGCCTGAGTACGTGTGTCGCTGCCAGTTCGGTCAAGCTCGGCTATAAGGCTGTCTGTATCTGCATCTAACTGATCCGCTGCGGACCTACGTAACTTAGCGCTAGTGTCTTGCGTTTGTTCCCTAGCAAGGTCTGCTTTAATCTCGGTGTCTTGTTTACCCGCAACTGCGCCAACGCCACTTTTTGCATCTGCTACAGCTTTAGCCAGACGTTCTTTATTCTGTACACCCTGTGGAGGAGTAAACTCTTCGGGTTTAGTGCCGAGAGGTCGTTTATCAACAGGGGAACCTTCTATCAAACTCAATAGTGGTTGGTACTGTGTATTTTCTAGTTCAGCTTTAACTTGGTTTATCGGGCTGTCTTTTAAAGCGCGGAAAGTTGCGGGAGTTATTGACCCGTCGTTCTGTAACTCGGCTTTAGCTTGTTCTACAAGTTCTGTAGTCCTCTTTGCAGTCGCCTTAGTTTTTTCGTTCTCGGCTACAAGACCTGCTAAACCTTGTTCGCCAGTTTCTATTCTTTGATCCCTCGTGGTAGCTTGGCCTGTTCCAGCGTCTAACTGAATACCAAGATCATCTGGGCCTGTAATCTGCAACTGCGGGGGCTGATCGGTAATCTGTAACGGTTCTGTTTGCGTGACGGGGCTACCAAGTTCTGCTGCGCTAGGTGCCGGTAATTGTAGTAAGGCTTCTGGCTCTGCTTCTGGAACGCCGGCACGTCTAGCTGCTCCACCGAGACCACCGAGACCACCACCTAGTAGACCTGCGGCTAAACCAGCTTCACCATACTCTCGCAGGGCTTCCGCACTTGTTATAGAGAGGCCCGCTTGCGCACGTTCAAGGACAGCTTGCCCAATCTCAGTAGGTATCTCTGTAGCGGCACCGACGCCAGCGCCTTTAGCAGCGCGTGTAAACAGCCCTTGGCCTGCCGGTGCAGCTTTTGCGAGTGGCCCAAGAACATATTTTGCGCCCAACATAGTAAAGATCGAATCCATAAGTGCCTGTGGTACGGCTGTAAGGAACGCAGCGCCTTCATTAACCCCAGTACGATCCCCCTCAGCAGCGGATATTTGCCGTTCGCGGTTTCCCCCAAAGAACAAGGGGATCGCAGCTAATGCGCCACCAACAACAGCGCCTATGGCCGCTCCGGGGGCTGCTCCGATACCAAAGAAAGCGGCACCAGCACCACCACCATAAGCGGCACCAGCGGCGGCACCCGCGGCAACCTGTGCCATTTGTGGAGCAGACTCACCTACTAGCTCCCCCGCTGCGCTCAGACCACTACCAACACCGTCAACATCACTTAGCCTTGTGGAGAACCGTTCCGCGCGTTGTAATTCAGCTTCGTTATTAAGCGCAATCTCAGAACCAAATTTCTCAAGACCTTCAAGCCCTAAGACACTCCCTATACCCTCTGTTGCGGACCCAAGGTTTTGTTGCAAGGAGTCAATACCACGACCAATACCACGTCCAATCGCAGTGTTGGCATCCCTACCACCTACAACTTCCGTCGCTAATCGTTTGTCTATCTTTGCCTGTCTCTCCCCTTGCCGTTCCACAAGAGCGGGTTTACTAGCTTCAACGCGTTGTTGAGCGGCTATCGTTAACAGTTCTCGGAGAGGAGTATCTCGGGGAGCTTCTACTTCAATTTGAGAACCATCGTCGAGGTCTAGCGTGTAAATACCCATGTTAGTTGTTCTCTACTCTCTAAAACCACTTATATTTCCAGATAATGTCGGCATGGATAACGTATCTTGGAAAACTTGATTTGCCAAAGTTTCAAGCTCAAGACGGTTCTGACCAGCATCGTTTGGTTGGTTTAATACGTTTTCTACCGCAGCGTAAATTCTAGCTCTAATCGCCGCAACTTCCGCTTGGGCACCAGCAATACGCCTTGGGGCACCATCCTCGATTGCGTCCGCCAGTTCATCACCTGCGTTCCGTAGCGCTTCACTTTCTGGCCCAGTTGTTTCTTCAGCTAGACGTAGCGCGTCACGCGTAATGTTAATTTCAGTTAAAACTTGTGTAGCAGCTTTTTGTTTTATTTGGATACTTTGGTTTTTTACCGTCAAAAGATCAATGTGTCTTTGTAATTTCTTATCGGCAGAGATAAGTAGGTTTGCTTCTCGCGCTGCGATCCTGTCCGCGTCTTTCGCTGCGATGTCCATTTGTTTCTCGGTCATGCTATTAAAAACAGTTATCATATTGCGTTCATTTAGTTGAGCGTCTTTGCTCATACTTGTGCCTAATATAAGACCAGCTTTCCCAAGGCCCGCGTCCATATCCATACGGCTTTCTTCCATCAGGAACTCGTCTACCATACGGTTACGGCGGTTTGTTTTGCTCTTATCCATAGCGGCTTTGCCGCCTTTCATGGCCTCGCCCATAGAACCTGTGCCGCCCATACCGATTAAGAAGTTGTTGAGGTCTTCATTCGGGCTGTAGTTCTCCTTGTCAAACTCTGACATGCGAGTTTTCATGTCCTCGAAAGACTGGTTATTTGCATCACGGTTCAAGTAATCATCTGAGAAAGCTGTACCCTTGCGCAGTGCAACATCGCCAGACATATCATTGACTGAATCCATAGGAGTTGCATCTATTTGGTCAATCGTTTGAATTGCATCGGGCAGAGCAGGAGGTGCTTCCGCTGTTTCTACTTCTGATTCTACCACTGGATCAACGACTGGATCAACGACTGGATCAACGACTGGATCAACGACTGGGTCTACAGTGGGAGGTATTACAACAGGAACATCTGGTCCCCCAAACGCTTCGACTCCCGGAGGCAATAAACTCTTTAATCCTTTTTCGTCTAAGCCTGCTTCGTTGTCCGCTATTTCATCCTGCACTCCAGTCAAAGTTTCAAATGTTGGCGCACGTTCCGCAGAGCCAGTAGTGGGGTCAGATAGTCCTAACATAGCCCCAATACGCGATTCTGATATATCAGTGCCTATGTTTTTAAAACCTGCTATGGGGTTCGTTATTAACAGGTCGTATAAAGCTGCGGGTATATTTTTGGTTCCTGAACCAAATTGGCCTAAGCTGGCACGGTCATTTATAGAATCTAAAACACTTTTCCGCTGCGCTTCGGGCATAGCCGCAAAATCGTCCGCACTGATCCCAAGTTCGTTAATACGTTCTTGTACGGAGCTACCAACTTTAACTTGGTTGTTCCCGTCGTCACCAGCGAAACCAACAATACCACCTCCAGCCATACGACGGACGGGACCACCGTTAGCAGCCTGCATCATACGCGCGTTAGCAAGTCCCGCAGCTTGAGGGCCACCCTGTGGTGGCATAGGAGGACGTGCCGGTTGCCCCCCTGTTAATCCAGCAAGACCACCAGCTTGTTGTGGTGGCCGACCAGCCCCCTGCGCTATTTTTTGCATACCCTTGCCCTGCATCTTCTGCTTTTGGTCAAGTGTATCTTTTGTACGGGACTGCAGGTCGGCAAGCCCGCCCGCTTGTTCTTGTTTTACTAGTTCTAGGGCTTCCGCTTCACGCTGCTCGGCAATAGTCCCCGGTTGCTGCGACTGCTCAAGCTGCATAGCCGCCGCTACTTCTTTCTTTTCGCGGGTCAATTTCTGCAGGGCTAGCAGGTCCAGAAGCTCTTTGCTCTGTCCATAACGTTTCTGCAGTTGCGCTGGATTACCTCGGTAGGTATCCATGCGTTGTTCTACTTGAGCGTCTAACCCACCATCACCTAAAGCCATTATTGCGCTCCTATTTTCCTGAATTAGCGGCTACTGGGGCTGTACTAGAACTGCCGCCGCCAAAGATAGTATCATATAACGATCCAAGCCCACCTGTGCCCGACAAAATTTCAGACAGTTGGCTGGGTTGTGCGTAATTTACAGACTGCGCCTCAATAGGTAGCCCCTGCAATAGCGACTGCATATACTGCACCTGCTTGTACGGAAAATCGCGCTCTTCCTCGAATTGCAAACGATCTGCTTGTACGCCTTCAGATTCGATACCCCGTTGCACACTACCCATATCCGCAAGCCCTTGTAGGCCAGTGCTGCCGTATAAGTTGATACTGTCTTGATTTTGTGCAGCGCGTCCGCGTTCGGTGTTAAACTGGTTCAAGCCTTGACTGTACGCGTCGGCGTACCCTTGGCCGGTAATACCCGCTAGGTTTCTTTGTAGGTTACCTTGGTTTTCTGCGTCCATAACAGCTTGACGTGACCCACCAAATGACCCAGCGCGTGTCATACGTGACGCATTATTAACGCGGTCAATCTCAGACTGCCTACGCGCCGCTGCAATTTGTGGGTCTAGCGAGGCTTGCAAGTAGGGGTTCATGTACTGCTGTGCGATATCCCCAGTAAATGTCTGGTCTTGATACCCACTAACGCCCATCTGGTCTGTTGGAAGCGCAAGTCCGCCGATACCTTCAAACGCTTGGGTTTGTAAATTTGATTCCCCCGCAGTTAACGGCCCCATATAAGCGTCGTAACCTTGTTCACCCAGCGCTTTACCTTGGCCTAGCATGTCGGTGACGTATTCACCTGCCCAGTTAGATAGGTTAGATTCTTTACCCGTTACGTTGCCGACGATACTACTATTACCATCCATAGTGTCCTGTGTAGCCGTAGAAGCTATTGGTGTTGGTGCAAGTGCCATAATCTACCTCACGCTGGTAAGAATTTTTTAGGGTCAATTTCTTTACCCTGTTTTTCGTTCCCCGTACGAACTTTACGTACGCGGCTCATCATTTCTTTTAATACTTTCGCGCCTGCATCGGAGTTACCGTTGCCGAGGTGACTTACTACATCAGCAGGGATAACGAACTCGCCGTCACTCAACCGCGCTTCTTGCTCACCTTCGATAGACGCAGGTATTTTATCAGCCATACCGTCTGTTGCGCCAGCTAGATACTGACCTTTTTTAAGCTGTGCTATACCGCCAGCAGCCATATTCTGTGAGGGGATAGCTGTTTCTATAGGGTTTAAAGGTACTCTTGGACCTCCGGGGCGTCTTTGCTGCGCGGGGTTTGCTGCGTTCAGAGCTTGTAGACCTTGAGCAGACATCGGCGCGGCAGGGGCTGCACCCGCAGGCTGGAATTGCGTGTCTGTAAAATACCGCTGTCCGCCGCTCCCTGCACGCCTATTGGGGTCATACGTGCCCTGCACTACATCGCGCTGTGCTGTGTAGTTAGGAATACTACCTTGGTAACCTGTTTTTTGTATATCGGCATCAAAAAGACCTGATTGGTCCAACGCGTATGAACCACCAGCGGTAACAAGTCCTCGGAGCAAGTCAGTGTTCCCATCGGACCCTGTAAAATTTTTAATTAAACCATCTAACCAGCTTGCCATTACAATTCTCCAAGTAATCTTAGTAGTCTACCATTTTCGTCTTCAACTTGTCCACCCTGTGCAAGGTTACCAGCACCTGTTGGACCACGCTTTGTGCCGTACGGACTTCCAAACAGCCCCGCTTGTTCCTCCGTAGCGAATATGTTGTCCCCGCTAATATCGTACAGGTAATCTATCTGTGCCTTATCTCCCGGTGTAGTCACTACTTGCCGTCCACCTATATCGTTAGCCCCTGCTAGCATTTCAGCAAGTTGATTTACATTCTGCTGTTTGTTGTTTCTATCCATTTGCATAACAAAATCTTGGTTCATGTCTTGGTTCATGTCGGCAGCGGCGTCCAACGTAGCCTGCGTATTTTGGTCCGCCTGCAAGTAAAGACCTGTGGCTGGATTAAACATAGACGTATCCGCAAGGGGAGTGTCAGTAGTACCCTGTAGTGTATCGGTTAACAGGTTTTGGTCTAGTATGTCAACGATACCGTCTCCAGTAACATCATACTGCGCTGTTAACTCCGCGTTGACATTCCCCTGCGCTATTGCATCAATTACAAAGTCAACGTCTGTTTCTGTAACATTACGCGCAGGTTTACCAACAAACTTCGCTACCTCATCAAGGTCTAACCCTAAAGCAGATAAGTCATTACTCAGTGCATCTACATCGCCAGTAAGCCCCGCCACATCACCCGTAAGCCCCGCCACATCACCAGTAAGTTCTGCCACTGTGTCGTCAACAACACCTTGCACCTCTTCAGTGCTAATATTTTCAAGCCCTGCTAAAGCATCTGATATAGCGG